>JABNAD010000105.1_pt2 | contig 64072 bp, 49 predicted proteins | sample 7240381 | NCBI WGS metagenome assembly JABNAD01 (sample SAMN11332834, study PRJNA596920) | anaerobic digester metagenome | biome: digested sludge; isolation source: digested sewage sludge-derived enrichment culture grown on H2/CO2 | place: Germany: Goettingen
TTTAAGGTTTAAGGTTTAAGGTTTAAGGTTTAAGGTTTAAGGTTTAAGGTTTAAGGTTTAAGATTTAAGATTTAAGATTATGGCAATTACTATAATCATTTAACTTTTAACTTTTAACTTTTAACTTTTAACTCGTTTCACGTTTCACGCGTCACGGCTCACATTTCTCTCCTCACCATTTTTTGCTATTTTAGCGACATGGCTGCAAACCTTTCAACCGACATAAAATACCTACCCGGAGTTGGGCCCAAACGTGCTGAACTGCTGCAAAAAGAGCTGCAGATTAACACCGTTGGAGACCTTATTTACTACTTTCCGTTTAAGTATGTAGATAGGTCTAAGGTGTACAAAGTGGCCGACCTAGTAGGCGAAACAGCCTACGTGCAGGTGGTTGGGCGATTAGTGAAATTTGAGGAGGTTGGCGAAAGGCGAAGCAAACGCCTTGTAGCCCTACTTACCGACGGAACGGGTGTTATTGAGCTGGTTTGGTTTACCGGCACAAAATGGGTAATGCAAAACTTGAAAAAAAACGTGGATTACCTTGTTTTTGGTAAGCCTACCGTTTTTAATGGGCGCTATAACATTGCACATCCCGAAATAGAGGAGCTATCGCAAGCAAAAGGCATTTTGCAATGCCCGCTGCAAGCGGCATACAACACCACCGAACGCCTAAAGAACAGCCACCTTAACTCCAAAACAATATTTAAACTTCAACAGGAAGCGCTTAAGCTGGTTTACGGCAAGCTGGAGGAGACCCTCCCACCCTATTTGCTGGAAAAGCATAAGCTAATTGGCATAAATGAGGCCATTAAGCAAATCCATTTCCCTGAAACGGCACAGCTGCTACAAAAAGCACAGTACAGGCTTAAGTTCGAGGAGCTGTTTTACTTACAGCTGGGGTACATAAAGCAGCGCAGCTTTAGGCAAAGCAAGGTTAACGGCCATGTTTTTGGTATGGTGGGCGAAACCTTTAACCTGTTCTACCACAAATACCTGCCCTTTGAACTTACCAATGCTCAGAAAAAGGTTATTAAGGAGATAAGGCGCGACATGGGTAGCGGCAAACAGATGAACCGCTTGTTACAAGGCGATGTGGGCAGCGGCAAAACGCTGGTTGCACTAATGTGTATGCTCATTGCCGTTGATAATGGCTACCAAGCTTGTCTTATGGCTCCCACCGAGATTCTGGCCACGCAACACTTCCTTTCGCTTAGTGCTATGCTAGGCGATATGCCCATTGAAATAAACCTACTAACAGGAAGCACCAAAAAATCGCAGCGAAACGAAATCCACCAAGGACTTTTAAGCGGAAAAATCAACATACTTATTGGGACCCATGCCCTGCTTGAGGATATTGTTCAGTTTAAAAATCTAGGCCTTGTGGTTATTGATGAGCAGCAACGCTTTGGCGTTATGCAACGCGCTAGGCTTTGGGAAAAGAACGACGATCCACCACATGTACTTGTGATGACCGCCACACCCATACCCCGAACGCTTGCCATGACCGCCTACGGCGACCTTGAAGTGAGCGTTATTGATGAGCTACCACCCGGCAGAAAGCCCATTAAAACAGTTCACTACATGGAGAACCGCCGCAACGCTGTTTACGGCCTTATGCGCGAACAAATTAAGCTGGGCCGACAGGTTTACGTGGTTTATCCTTTAATTAAGGAATCGGAGAAGATGGAGAACCTACGAGACCTTGAGGAGGGATATCAATCCATTACCGAGCTATTTCCCCCACCACAATACGTTACTGTAATTGTGCATGGACAAATGAAACCCGACGAGAAGGAGAAGGCCATGCAGCTTTTTGCTAAGGGTAAAGCCCACATAATGGTAGCTACAACTGTTATTGAGGTTGGGGTAAACGTGCCAAATGCCAGCGTAATGATTATTGAAAGCGCCGAGCGATTTGGCCTTTCGCAGCTCCACCAGCTACGCGGACGCGTTGGGCGTGGTGCCGATGAGAGCTTCTGCGTGCTACTCTCAAGCGTTAAGCTGAGCAACGAGAGCCGCAAACGGCTAGAAACCATGGTTGCCACCAACGATGGGTTTGAGATTGCCGAGGCTGACCTCCAGCTCCGTGGCCCTGGCGACATAGAGGGAACCCAGCAAAGCGGCATCCCTTTCGACTTTAAAATTGCCAACCTTAGCCGCGATGCGCAGCTGCTACAATACGTTAGGAATATTGCCGAGGATATTATTGAGGACGACCCACTGCTTACTGCCGATAAAAACGCCTTACTGGTTAAGCGACTTACCGATATAGCCAGTAGAAAGCTGGACTTTAGCAGAATTAGCTAGTTTTACCCACACATTAACACACTCCGTTTTGAGAAGAATAGCCATTACACTAAATACCATAGCCTTTTGCCTTGCCCTGTCCTCCTTTACCCTAAGTGCACAGAAAAAGGATATCTGCGGAATTACCAACACATCCTTTGTGGTTGGCGAAAGGGTTACCTACACAGTTAGCTACACCTGGCTCATGCTATGGACCGATGTTGGCGAGGTGAACTTTGAGGTAAAGAGCGACAAAAAATTTGGACGCGATGCCCTTCATCTGCACTGCACAGGGAAATCGTACCCGTTTTACGATTGGTTTTTCAAGGTTAGAGATTTGTACGAGTCGTGGGTTGACCCCGTAACCCTTGAACCCATTTACTTTAATCGCGCCATTAACGAGGGTGGCTACAAAAAGGAGAACGAGTACACCTTTAAGAAAAAGAGCAACCAAATTTACGCCCGAATAAAACACCGAGATAAGCCCAGCACCTACGATACCCTTAACGTACCCAGCTGCACCTACGATGTTGTTACGGCCATTTACATATCCAGAAACCTCGATTTTAGCAAAGCCGAAGTTGGCAAGGTTATTCCCGTTTCGGTTGCACTGGACCGTGAGGTTTACAACGTGGGGTACAAATTCCTTGGGCGCGAAACCAAAAACATAAGTGGCTTAGGAAAGTTTAAATGCCTTAAGTTTCAGGTTGATTTGGTTGCTGGCGACGTATTCTCTGGGGAGCAAAAGCTAATGGTATGGGTTACCGACGATAGGAACAAAATCCCCATCTCCATTGAGTCGCCCATTAAGGTGGGTAGTATTAAAGTAAGGGTAATAGATTGGCACGGGCTACGCCATCCGCTTACGTCAAAGGTAAAATAGCAGCAATTGCACATACAGCATAAACCACAAGCACTATGAAAAGGGTTACAAGAGCACTTTTATGCCTTGCAGCGGTCTCAATCATAGCATCGTGCCAAACCAACAAGGAGCAGGCTAAAGCCAGCATAGAAGCCATTATGAACCAACAAGCAGCCGATTGGTCCAATGGCAACATTGAGGGGTACATGAACGGCTACTGGAAATCGGACTCACTTAGGTTTATGGGACGAAAAGGCATTACCTACGGCTGGACCAGCACTCTGGAGAAATACAAAAATTCGTACCCAACCAAAGAGGCCATGGGAGAACTGAAATTCAACTATATATCGTTTGAACCCATAGGTAACAGCATGCTTGTTATAGGCAAATGGACCATAGCCTATCCCAACGATACCATTGGAGGCTACTACTCACTTATTTGGAAACAGATTAACGGCGAGTGGAAAATAGTTTTAGACCACACAAGCTAAACAACAGCACAGCGCCAGCCACACATTCTTTTGCAAAATAAAACTGCTAAAAAATCGAACACCCTAGCGGCTTTGTAATCGCCATAAACTAGGCACTTTATTTAAACAAATGAGCAATAGGTTGATACACGCGCAACCAAATTGTTATCTAATTAACAATAAGGATGTTGCTATTTAAAATCAAACTAAATTGCGAAGGTCGTTATCGTTTTAAAGCACCACATAGCCAAAGAAAACTATTTTTGTACCCAACAAAAAAAGGGTACAATATGTCTTCCACCCCAAATACAATAGATCATTTTGGACGAGTAGATGAAATAACCCTAAACGATGTTAGGGTTTCCATCATAAGTCAATCGGCATGCGCCTCATGCCATGCAAAGGGTGCATGTGGAATGGGTGAAGCAACAGAGAAAACCATTGTTATAACAAAGCCAAATCATAACTTCATAGTAGGCGAACAGGTTAAGGTAGTAATGAAGCGTTCGCTAGGCTTTAAGGCGCTATTCCTTGGTTACATTCTCCCATTTATTATAGTACTTATCTCCCTTGTAATTTTAACAACATTGGGCATTAACGAAGCGCTTGTTGGGGGTATCTCCCTGGGCGTGCTTATTCCATACTATGCCCTTATGTACTACCTTAGAGATAAGGTTGCCCAAAGTTTTAATTTTGAATTAGAAAAACTCCAGTAAATAATCATACACATGAGTTCTGTTGTTCTGTACACTGTTTTGATGCTAAGCGCATTAGGCGTAATTTCAGCAGTGGTGCTCTATTTTGTAGCGCAAAAGTTTAAGGTTTATGAGGATCCACGAATCGACGAGGTTGAAGCCGTACTACCCGGTGCAAACTGCGGAGGATGTGGTTATCCGGGATGTCGTGGTTTTGCTGAGGCTTTTGTTAAGGCCGAGGATATCTCTACGCTATTTTGTCCTGTGGGCGGAAACGATACTATGGGCAATGCAGCAAAGATTCTGGGCAAAGAGGCTGCGGCGGTTGATCCCATGGTTGCAGTAGTTCGCTGTGCGGGAACTCCCGAGCATCGTGCTAAAACCAATGCTTACGATGGTGCCAAATCGTGCCGTATTGCCACTTCGCTATACAGCGGCGACACTGGATGCCAGTTTGGATGCCTTGGCCTAGGCGACTGTGTTGATGCGTGTAACTTTGATGCTATCTACATCGACGAGGTAACGGGTCTTCCTGTTGTTGACCAGGACAAGTGTACCGCCTGTGGTGCCTGCGTTAAGGCGTGTCCTAAGTTCATTATTGAGCTTAGAAAGAAGGGGCCAAAGGGTAAGCGTATCTTTGTATCGTGCGTTAACAAGGACAAGGGTGGTGTGGCTAAAAAGAGCTGCTCCGTTGCTTGTATTGGCTGTGGTAAGTGCGTTAAAACCTGCCCACACGATGCCATTACCCTTGAGAATAACCTGGCCTACATCGACTTTAACAAGTGTAAGCTTTGCCGTAAGTGCGTAGAGGTTTGTCCTACTAACGCCATTTGGGAGGTTCACTTCCCTGCGCGCAAGCCAAAGGTTGAAGACGAAACAGCGCAACCAGTATCAGAGAGTTAAGATTATTCCTTCTTCACAATAACCTGCAAACAAGGAGGTAAAACCGTGTTAAAAACATTTTCTATAGGTGGCGTTCATCCGCCTGAGAACAAATTTTCGGCTGGTAGCAAGATTGTAGCGCTACCCCTACCCAAACAAGTATCTATACCCATTGCCCAGCACATTGGTGCGCCTGCAACTGCAGTGGTGGCAAAGGGCGATAAGGTAAAAGTTGGCCAGCTAATAGCGCAAAGCTCTGGCTTTGTATCGGCTAACATTCACTCATCGGTATCGGGAACTGTAGCCTCTCTTGATCCTATTATGGACTCAACTGGTTACAAAAGGCCAGCTATTACCATCACCGTTGAGGGCGATGAGTGGGACGAAACCATAGACCGCTCAACCGACCTTAAGGTGGAGTGCAGCCTTACCGCCGAGGAGATTATTGCCAAGGTAGGCCAATCCGGTATTGTTGGTATGGGAGGTGCAACCTTCCCATCGCAAGTAAAGCTATCGGTTCCCAAAGGGAAAAAGGCCGAGGTTCTTATTATCAACGGCGTTGAGTGTGAGCCTTACCTAACCTCAGATCACAGGGTGATGCTTGAGAAGGGTCACGAGCTTATGGTTGGTATTCAGATACTAAAGAAAGCGCTTGGTGTAAACCTTGCTCTTATTGGTATTGAGAACAACAAGCCCGATGCCATTAGCCACTTAGCCCAAATTGCCACTAAGTATAGCGGCATTGAGGTACACGCCCTAAAGGTACAATACCCACAGGGTGGTGAAAAGCAGCTTATTAAGGCGCTTATTAACCGCGAGGTTCCATCGGGTGGCCTTCCCATTGAGGTTGGTGCTGTTGTGCACAACGTGGGAACTGCCATTGCCGTTTACGAAGCGGTACAAAAGAACAAGCCCCTATTTGAGCGCGTGGTTACCGTAACGGGTAAGCACTTAGCCACTCCATCTAACTTCCTAGTGCGTATTGGTACACCAATATCGGAGGTAATTGCTGCCGCTGGTGGTGTTCCCGAGAACACAGGTAAGATTGTTAACGGTGGCCCAATGATGGGTAAAGCGCTTAACACCATAGATGCACCTGTAACCAAGGGTACATCGGGACTTATTGCATTCCCTGCCGAAGAGGCCAAGCGCAAGGAGGCACAATCGTGCGTGCGCTGCGCCAAATGCGTATCGGTTTGTCCTATGGGACTAGAGCCATACCTACTTAATAGGCTTAGCCAAAAGAAGATGTTCGAGCGTATGGAGCACGAGCATGTTCTAGATTGCATTGAGTGCGGCTCGTGCAGCTTTGAGTGCCCTGCAAACCTTCCACTTCTAGACTATATCCGCTTGGGTAAAGCCGAGGTTGGTAAGATTGTTAGAGCCCGCAAGGCGTAAGTTTAAGTGAGATAATAATAAGTAGTTCTAAGAATAAACATAAAGCTAATGAATAAGCTTCTAGCAGTATCCCCTTCACCTCACGTTCACAGTGGTGAGTCGGTAAATAAGCTTATGTTCAACGTTGTGTTAGCCTTACTTCCTGCGTTGGCCGTATCTATTTACTACTTTGGTTTAGGGGCTTTTGTGGTTACAGCAATTGCTGTAGTATCGTGCTTGGCTTTTGAATTCCTAATTCAGAAGTACCTTTTAAAGGTTACCCCAAGCATATCCGATGGCTCTGCGCTTGTTACTGGCCTTTTGCTGGCCTTTAACCTTCCAAGTAACCTACCTTGGTGGATCATCGTAATAGGCGCTCTTGTTGCCATTGGTATTGGTAAAATGAGCTTTGGTGGATTAGGTAACAACCTATTTAATCCTGCCATACTTGCACGTGTATTCCTTCTTATCTCTTTCCCTGCTCAAATGGCTATATGGCCTAAGCCTATAGAATCAAGAATGCAATACCTTGATGCCCTAACTGGTGCTACCCCTCTATCTGTTGTTAAAGAGGGATTAAAAGCAGGCCAAAGCATGAGCGATATATCTGCAAAGATCCCAACAAACATGCAACTGTTTCTGGGTGATATGGGTGGTTCACTTGGCGAAATAGCGGCTATAGCACTGCTAATTGGCTTTGCTTGGTTGCTATATAAAAAGGTTATTACCTGGCATATCCCAGTATCCATATTCGTAACCATTTTTGCATTCACTGGAATACTTTGGTTAATTGACCCTGCACACAATGCCGATCCTTTCTTCCACCTACTAACAGGAGGTGTTATGCTTGGTGCCATCTTTATGGCTACCGACTATGTAACATCGCCTATGAGCCCAAAAGGGATGTGGATTTTTGGTATTGGAATTGGGGCGCTTACCGTTATCATTAGGGTATGGGGCGCTTACCCTGAGGGTGTTTCATTCGCCATTCTTATTATGAATGCGTTTGTTCCTCTTATCAATAGATATATGAAACCAACCCGCTTCGGAAAGGAGGAGAAAAGGTAATGGCAAAAGAATCTAATTTCAAGAACCTTACACTAACCCTGTTTCTTATAACCCTGCTGTCATCTCTTGGACTAGGAGTTATGTACACAGTAACCAAAGAACCTGTAGAGCAGGCTAAGGAGGCAAAGGTTATTAACGCACTAAAACAAGTGCTTCCTGATTTTGACAATAAGCCTAACGATGAAGTTACGCACGACAGCGTAATGGGTAGCGAACTATTGGTTTACCACGCAAGCCTAAAGGGTGAACCTGTTGGTATTGCAGTAAAATCTGTTAGCGACAAGGGTTTTAGTGGAAACGTTGTCATAATGGTTGGTTTTGATATGGGAGGAAACATTGTGGGCTACTCCGTATTAGATCAAAAGGAAACTCCTGGACTAGGTACTAAGATGGTAGATTGGTTTAAACCCCAAACTAAAGCAGAACCTAGTCTTGTTGAGCGCATCTTTGGCTTCACCGTTAAAGTGCCAGAGCGCAAAAGCTCCATTATTGGACTCAATGCCGAGAATGCTAACCTAACAGTAAGCAAAGACGGAGGCGATGTTGATGCCATTACTGCTGCAACTATAAGCTCTAGAGCATTTCTTGATGCTGTTTCCAAAGCACACATCGCATTTAAAAATAGTATAGCCGCTACAACACAGGCATCACAACATACTACAGTAAAAGAGGAAGGAGTAAGCAATGAGTAAGCAAACATCAAACCTTAAGGTGCTTATCAACGGTCTAATTGCCGAAAACCCCACCTTTGTACTCCTGCTTGGAATGTGTCCTACGCTGGGTACCACTTCATCTGCTCTTAACGGTATGGGAATGGGACTAGCCACCACGTTTGTTTTGGTATGCTCTAACATAGTTATTGCTCTCATAAAAGGCTTTATCCCCGATAAGGTACGTATCCCTTCATTCATTGTGGTTATTGCTACCTTTGTTACCATTGTTGAGATGAGTATGCAAGCATACCTTCCCTCCCTTTTTGATAGCCTAGGGCTGTTTATTCCTCTTATTGTGGTTAACTGTATAGTTCTTGGTCGTGCCGAAGCATTTGCCGCTAAAAACAATGTTGTTAGATCCATGCTTGACGGACTTGGAATGGGACTTGGATTTACGGGCAGCTTAACGCTACTTGGTGCTGTTAGAGAGCTACTAGGTACTGGCAAAGCCTTTTCGCAGGCGATATTCCCTGAGAGCTATGGAATCACCGTTTTTGTTCTTGCCCCTGGTGCATTCATTGTACTTGGGTATTTAATGGTGATGATGAATAAATTAACTAAGAAAAGCTAAACTATACAGATATGGAATACGTTATTATTCTAATTGCAGGCGTTTTTGTTAACAACATTGTGCTATCGCAGTTTCTTGGTATCTGTCCTTTTCTAGGTGTATCAAAAAAACTGGAAACAAGTATAGGAATGGCAGGTGCTGTAATGTTTGTAATGACCATTGCAACCATCGCCACATTCCTGCTACAACGGTTTGTACTAAACCCTCTTGGTCTTGGTTTTATGCAAACGGTGAGTTTTATCCTTGTTATAGCAGCACTAGTGCAAATGGTTGAAATTATCCTTAAAAAGGTAAGCCCATCGCTCTATCAAGCTCTTGGGATATTTCTTCCGCTAATTACAACTAACTGCGCGGTTCTGGGTGTTGCACTCCTTGTGGTTCAAAAGAACTTTAATTTACTACAAGGGGTTACCTACAGCATAGCAAACTCTATTGGTTTTGGCTTAGCCCTTGTTTTATTTACTGGCCTACGTGAAGCCTTAGAGCTTAACAACGTTCCTAAGGCAATGAAGGGAACCCCTATTGCCCTACTTGTTGCGGGTATTCTTGCCCTTGCATTCATGGGATTTGCAGGCGTTGTAAAGGCCTAATTCCATAACCTACAAAAACAAAAAGGGCTGCTTTGAGCAGCCCTTTTGTTTTATATGTGCAAAGCTTAGAACTTACGCTCGCCAAGGTAACGCTCGGCATCAATAGCAGCCATACAGCCAGAGCCCGCAGCGGTGATAGCCTGACGGTAGTGCGGATCCTGCACATCGCCACAGGCAAACACACCTGGAACGTTGGTTTTTGATGTTCCTGGGACGGTTTTAATGTAGCCAACCTCATCGGTAGTAAGGTAAGGCTTAAAGATATCGGAATTGGGTTGATGCCCAATAGCCACAAAGAAACCGGTGATATCGATGTTAACCTTTTCGCCCTTACCGTTAACAAGGGTTGCACCGTTAACGCCAGACATATCGCCCTTAATCTCCTCGGTTACGTGCTCAAATAGCACCTCGATGTTTGGAGTGTTAAAAACCCTATCCTGCATTGCCTTGGAAGCCCTTAGGTAAGGCTTACGTACAATTAGGTACACCTTACGGCAAATACCCGACAGGTAGGTAGCCTCCTCGCAGGCCGTGTCGCCACCGCCCACCACAGCCACATCCTGACCGCGGTAGAAGAAACCATCGCAGGTAGCACATGCCGAAACACCTTGCCCCTTAAACTTCTCCTCTGTTTCCAAGCCAAGGTACTTAGCCGTTGCACCAGTTGCAATAATTAGCGCATCGGCCACAATTACCTTCTCCTCATCAATGGTAACCCTAAAAGGCGATTGCGAAAGATCGGTAGCCGTAGCCAAGCCAAAGCGAACCTCGGTACCAAAGCGCATAGCCTGCTTCTTAAGATCTTCCATCATCTCATTTCCAGTTATACCCTGTGGATAGCCCGGGAAGTTATCAATCTCGGTGGTGGTGGTAAGCTGCCCGCCAGGCTGAATACCCTCATACACAACAGGGCTAAGGTTAGCACGCGCAGCGTAAATGGCAGCGGTGTAACCAGCAGGGCCAGAGCCAAGAATAAGAACCTTAACATGCTCCTCGGGCATGCCTGCCCCCTTACTTGCCTCTTTTGGGGCATTGGAGTCCATTGGTTTGAATAAATCCATATAGCGAAATATTTATAAGTTTCTATCACAAAGTTACTCAAAGGAGGTGAATGCACAACCCCTAAAAACGAACAGATGGTTAACAAAAAAAGAGGGCAAAAGTTTTCGCATTTAAGAAAAATAGGGCTACATTTGCCACCGCAAAAAGTTCGGGGTGTAGCTCAGTCCGGTTAGAGTACGCGTCTGGGGGGCGCGGGGTCGGAAGTTCGAATCTTCTCACCCCGACTAAAGCAAAAAGCCAGTAAAACAATGTTTTACTGGCTTTTTTATTTTAGCCCATTTTATAAACACATCACACCCCTACCCTGTCGAAACAAATTGGAAAGAAAAATTATATTGATAATACGTTCATTTACAATTTCTCTTGGCCAATACCAAAAATTGAATTACCATTAACACTATAGAGTAAATTATTATATTTGAATTTTAAAACGAAATCATGTCGAAAAGGATAAATCACATAATATCAGAACTTGAAGACCAATATTTAATGGACAATGATTCATTAAGACCATGGATTATTGGGTTCAGTGGAGGAAAAGACTCTACTGCGTTACTTCAACTAGTATGGTATGCTCTAATGAGGATACCTAGAGAATTAAGAAATAGGAAAGTATATGTAGTATGTAATGACACCTTAGTAGAAAATCCGATTGTCACTGACTATGTTTTTGGAGTGTTGAAATTAATCCAGCAAGCAGCAGTTGAGCAAGGACTTCCTATAGAAGTGCAAAAAACTATACCACGACTTGAAGATACATTTTGGGTGAATATTATTGGGAGAGGATACCCTGTGCCAAACAATGCTTTTCGGTGGTGTACAGACAAAATGAAAATAAAGCCAACTTCTCGATTTATTATTGACCAAGTTGCCGAAAATGGTGAAGCCATAATTTTAATAGGAACAAGAAGTGCGGAAAGTGCAACAAGAGCAAAATCGATTAAAAAACATGAAATTAGAGGTAAGCGATTAACCAAACACCCTCATCACCACAACACATTTGTATATTCCCCTATAAAGGATTTGATGCTAGAGGAAGTTTGGTATATAATCAACACCATGACTTCACCCTGGGGTGCAGATAACTCAAGGCTATTTCAAATTTATGCTGACGCAAGCGCTGACGATTATGAGTGCCCAACAATGGTAACAGACAAAAGCCATTCATCGTGTGGGCAAAGTCGTTTTGGCTGTTGGACTTGTACTGTAGTTAAAGAAGATAAATCTATGTCAGCCTTGGTAAACAAAGGTTATCCATGGTTAAAACCATTACTAGATTTAAGAGAAAACATGGTTCAAGAAAGGAATGTGTCTGAAAATCGTTTGCCAACCCGAAGAAATGGACAAGTGGCAGTTACCGATGAAGGACACAATCAAGGAAACTATACACAAAAATACAGAGCCAAATTACTTGAACAAGTACTTATTGCTCAAAGAGAAATCCAAATCGACAGACCACACCTTGAATTAATTACAAATCAAGAGTTAGTCGCAATTCAAGTTATTTGGCACCGAGATTTGTGTTTTGAATATCAGGTCTCAGACGTTTACAATCGTGTTTACAATAAAGAATTGGATATGAAGAAGAACGACGAAAAAATCCAAAAGGAAATCGCCTTACTTAAAGGTGTCTGTGAAGATCAAGCTTCTGATTTCGATCTCATTCAGGAACTTTTAATAATGCAAAAAAACAAGGCCCTATTAAACAGAAAAAGAGGGCTGAAAGATGATATGGAGAGAGTTATTGAAAAATACCTAAAAAAATAGGCAGAGATGTATATAAAAGATATTGAACTGAATAATTTCAGGATTTACAAAGGCAACAATAAAATTTCATTATTGCCTGACAATGATAAAAATATCATTGTTATTAGTGGTAAAAACGGATTTGGTAAAACAACATTCCTTATGTCTCTTGTTTGGTGTCTATATGGCAAACAAATGGAGAAGGTTGATGAATTATATGAGAAAGAAATAAAAGATAAAGGCAACTACACAAAATATATATCGAATAGTTTAAACAGAAAAGCTTATGAAGAAGGAGAAACTGAATTTTCTGTTTCTGTTACATTTTCTGGAGTTAAAATACCTGATGTAACTTGCAATGAGGTTACAATAAAAAGAAGTTATAATATTGTATCAAATTCATCAGATAGAGTAGAAGTTTTGATTGATGGTTATCAGAACCAATTAATCGAGGATTTAACTAAGGAAAACCAGAAAGGAGAGGAAATTTTTATTCGAGATTTTATTCTACCCATTGAAATTGCAAAATTTTTCTTTTTTGATGCGGAGAAAATAGTCTCTTTGGCTGAAATTAATTCAAATAACCAACGCCGCCAACTAAGTAAAGCTTATTCAGAAGTCTTAGGAATTCAGAAATATGAAGATTTAAAAGCAAATCTTGAGGAAAAACAAGATGAGTATCGTCGTCGTTCAGCGAGACCAGAAGAGAAAGAGGAACTCAATCAATTGCATGCAGACATTGAAAACACCAAAATCGAAATAGAAAGACTCATAGAAAATAATGACGATTTAAAACATGAAAGAAACCAAAAAGAAAAAGAAGCAGAGGATATACAGCGCAGACTGATTAAAGAAGGTGATAAAATGACCTTAGAAGAGTTGAACACTCTAAGAGAAGAACAACTTAAACTAGAAGAAAAGAAAACAGCAGTTTTGGAAAACTTAAGAAAATATTTTGATATTATACCATTTGCCTTAGCAGGGGAAACCCTTATGAACATATCGGAACAACTAACAAATGAAAGAAATTTAATTGAACAAAAATACAAGCAGGATGATGTTAATTCTAAAATAAATCAGATCAAATTAGAAATAGAAAGACAAAGAATTGAAGAACGTCTTGTTTTTGATACAAATGTTCGAGATTTTTATGAAAGTCAAATTGTTAAACTTATAAAAAAACATTTCTTCTCTGATATACCTGATGTTCCTGATAATTTTGAAGTATTACACGACTTTTCGTCATCTGAAACAAATGAGTTTAATCATCTTGTGAATATGATTAAACATAGTTTTAAGGAATCTTTTGCACGGTTAAATACAGAGTACTCTTATTTAAAAAATCAACTTGACTCGATTAATCGAAAGATACGTGATGCAGAGAAAAGTGCTGAAGATGATTATATCGCAGATTTAAGAAGGAAAAAAGAAATAGTAGACAAAAGAATATTATCTATTAGCAACGAAGTTGAAACTATTAATCAAAAAATAGGAGAGCTCAACAATCAAATGAAGATCTTCAAACAGAAACAAGAAATTTTAAGAAAAAAAATAGATGAATCAAGCGAGTATTCAGATAAAGAACAGAAAACCAAGCAAATTATTAATCGACTACAAACCTTTATCGCACTTTTTAAAGAAGAGAAGAAAAAGTCGTTAGAAGAGAAAATGCTTCATGGATTAAATACTTTAATGCATAAGAAGGATTTTATTACAAAAGTAGAGGTTGACATTAGTCATACAGGAGAAGATATTGACATAACACTATATAACACGCGAAATAAAATTATAGATAAGGGTTCTCTCTCTATGGGTGAGAGGCAAATGTATGCGTCTGCACTATTAAATGCTCTAGTTGATGAATCAGACATTGAATTTCCAGTTTTCATAGATAGTCCAATGCAAAAGTTTGACGAACAACATGCTGAGAATATTATCAAACATTTTTACCCTAATGTTTCAAAGCAAGTTGTAATCTTCCCTCTTATAAATAAAGAATTAACAGAGAAAGAGTATCATCAACTTCACAAAAAAGTTTGTAAGACCTTCTTAATTGAGAATTTATCAAATGAGAAATCCGAATTTAGAGAGTGCCAGCCCAATGAGTTTTTAGAAACCTACAAAGAACTTTACAATGCAGATTAACATAAAAACATCAGAAAAAAATCAAGACGTTGTAAGAAAACTTACATCGAAATTACCCAATGGAACAAAAGAGAATGTTATTGCGCGTATCGCATTAGGTTATTCTCTCCAAACGGGTAAGCGATTTACTTCAAATGACGGCAATGTTTATGACTCAAAAGGGAAAGAGTATAAAGATCACATCCTATTTGATGAAAAATATAGAGATTTTTATATCGCTATGATATGCCAACACTATGGAATATATAAATCTAATGAAAACATACCAAAATATATAAAATTACATATTGATCACGGGCTAGAGTTAATGGACGGTATTTTCCAAGATAACTATAATTATACCTTTTTTGACTTTCTAGCAGAACACATTGAAAAGGGCGCCTTGTCGTTAACCGATCTTGATGTCTCTTTAGACCCAGTAAAAAACAATCAGCAACATATTGATAAATCATATTATTTAAACCCAATCAAAATTGAAGTTGGAGAGAAAATTGAAGATGGGGAATCTATTCATTTAAGTTTGAACAATACTAGCATATATAATAACTGCCACATTGCTGTTGCAGGTAATTCAGGTACTGGAAAAACTCAATTTGCATTAGAATTCTTAACTCAAATTTACGAGAAATCCAATGGGCATGTAAATTACATATATCTTGACTTCAAAGGTTTAAAGCATGATGATGTAAAAGAACTTGAACATTTTTTCACTAGCACTAAAACTGATTTCATTGATGTTCCTCAGTCCCAATTCCCTGTGAATCCACTTACATTCATTGATAATGTAAACGAAGTAAACAAAAACATGGGTATAGACAAATTTGTAGACATTGTTTGCAAATACTCCAATCTAGGAATAAAACAAAAGGGTAAATTAAGAGAAGCAACGATAGAAGCCTTTATAGAACAAAAAGGAGGTAATTACCCAACAATAAGCCAAATCAATGATCATTTACAAAGTCTTGTAGGTGAAAAGAAAGATACGTTAACAGAAATAATGGACGAGCTAAGTCGCTACAAAATATTCATTGACGATCCAAAAAACCAATCGAATTTCTTTGCAAAAAATCTCTATTTATCCTTATCAGGCGACTTGTCAAACTCTGTTAGATTTACGGCTTTATTTTTAATAATCAATTACATATACAATACATTTATGAACATGGACAACAGTCCTGTTGAAAACAACACGAAAGCAATGCGATATGTAATTCTAATAGATGAAGCACACGTAATTTTTAAAGAGAAAAAATATCAAAGTATTCTTGAAAAAATGTTACGCGAAATTCGGTCTAAAGGTGTTTCTGTAGTATTGCTTTCGCAAGGAATTGAAGAATACAATCAACCCGATTTTGATTTTTCAACTATGTGCGAGATAGCGTTTCTGCTTGATATTAAAGACAAGAATATTAAGGTAATGGAAAAATTCTTAGGCTTGTCAGGCAACAACAGTAAGAGCATTGCTCGTAGCATGGAGAAAATTGAAAAAGGTCAAGCAATTTCAAATATTAAAGAATTTGACGTAGCAAAATTATTCAAGGTTAAACAACATTGGGAAAGAAAAAAATAATGTAACATATGAATATGAAATCACTTGAAATTAATTCTTTTTGCAGAATGCTAGGAACGATTTAAGAAACCATGGTGTAATTCATTTTCCCCGCTCTCCACTGGATCTAAAGCCTAGCATTACAGAGTTCGGTGGTTGGCCCCGCTAAAGAACATGGGGACAAGTTATGCCTCAGTCGGATTATTCTTGCAGGCTCCAGCCTGCGGTTTTTCAGAACATACAACAGGCTCAAAAGCCCAGTTATATGCGATATTATAAAACGACTACAGTCTAATGAGCAAACTGATTGAGATAATAGAAAACAGAGAATGGTGGAAAGATAAATAGAAACCCATTTTGTATAAGTAAATGCAGGCGACATGCTAAATATCAAGGGTTTGTAGCCCGCAATTAACATCTCCCTATATATCAAGCATTTGGCATTCACACAGAAACAACATACAAAAACATATCAACCATGAGAAGCATTAGTATTTTTTTATTAGCATTTTTCACAAGTACAATACTGCTAAGCTGTGATAAGGATAAAAATGATTCTGAAGAATGTACGGGAACAACAGTTTCGACGATAACTTCTGGATATGATAACCAAGTAAAATCAACCGTTGAGCATTACAATGAATGTGGATTTTTAACAAGAGTGGAAACCAGTTTTTTTGATTCAAAAAATGATTATTATGAGACCTATAAATACGACTCAAATACTAGAATTGTTGAATATTTTAGTAGCAATGAAGGATACTCCAAGTATTACTACGATGCAGGAAATAAAGTAAAAACAGAGTTTTATGACTTGAACATGATTTTAACTGGATATAACACTTTCGAGTATTCAGGTAATACTATAATTGACAAGAAAAAATATTCAGCAGATGGCAGAATTGACACATCAAACAACTATTACTATAGCCACGGATTACTTGACAGTACTATTACAAAATTATCCAACGAATTGAAGACGATATACGACAAAATGTATTACAAGTATGATAGTAAAGGAAACAATATCGAACGCCTACGATATTCAAATTATGAATCTGATGATATAGAACTGTTTCAAAGCTATCATTATGCATATGATGACAAATCAAACTTGATTAGATATGAGTTTCGTAACAAAAATGGTGATTTGGGATTAGGAACATATTTTCGATATGAATACAATGGTATAGGCAACTTGATAAAAACAAAAATTTATGACTCAAGCGACAATCAAATAGACTCGATATTAATTGACTATCAATTTTGTAAAGAAATAAAACTAATAAAACCTGAACGATAAAATGCACGAAACGCCAATCGGGTTGATAGCCGGTGAGCCATAAAGCCCCGTTCCCCCCATGCACTCAAAACCTAGTATTACAGAATTTGGTGGTCGGCCCCGCTAAAGAACATGGGGACATACACTTACTTTAGAGTGTACCCAAAAAGCCAGCAACCAGCATAATTGAGAAAAGTTGTTTGGACTACCCCCTCAATAGCCCAAACAACTTATTTCCAGTAATTAAAAAACACCCGCTATTTAGAAAAACGGGGGTCCATTCCAGCGGTATCAACTAATCGAGTAGCCGAAACGGATGCTGATTTTGTCTGCTTACTGGTTACTTTTTTCACCGTGAAGTTATCATACACATAGGTTCTTGGATCGCTAGCGTAGTCATTGCACGTAACCCCAACTTTCCCCGATGTAAATTCAGTACCGGCAAACACACCTTGGCTAACCCCATTTATGAAAACTTCAATTGATGATCCAGAGCATATCACCTTTAGGTTGTTTGTCACATTAGGCCCTGTTTTTATATCACTTGAAGCAGTCCATGGATTTATCCAGGTATAACTGCCATTTATTTGCTTAGTTAGATACCATTCTCCGTCAAATGAAATAGCTAGCCGATATGAATTTAGCATAAAATCGTCATCCTGAGACCTGAAGTAAATACCTACGGCACCACTATAATTAGAATTATCAAGGGTTTTAATATCAACTGAATACTCAAAATTGTCGAAATCATCATAATTATACCAGCTGGATACCCAACCATTATTACCCGCTCCTGTCATAACGTAAGCATTATCCTTAACGCCCCACACTCCCGTTTGATCATCTAGAAAGTAGTTGGCAACACCATCATTAAAGGTCTCTTTCACCCCAAAATCGAAGGCAGCATTTATGGTTTTATCGCTGTTCATAGCTACTTCAAGGATATCGGTGCTTCCAGTGGCATCGCCAGCCCACTCCTTTAAGTAGTAGGTTAAAGCTGGTGTTGCAACAATAGTAACAGTAGAGCCCTCTGTGTATATACCGTTATCGGATGCAGGGGTTACCTCAACTGTACCCGCATCGGCAGGGGTTACATTTAAGCGCAGGCTGTACAGTTTATCGAAATTGGCATTGATGTTCTTGTTTCCATCCATCATCACCTCAATGGTGGCAGCACCTCCTGTAGCATCACCGCTCCACCCCTTAAAAACGTGCCCTTGCGCTGTTTTTACTGTTAGAAGAACCGAAGTACCTGCTATGTAAGCCCCATTTTCTGATGCAGGAGTTATTTCTACAGTACCCGCATTGGCTGGGGTTACATTTAAGGCTAGGCTATACATTTTATCGAAATTAGCATTGATGTTCTTGTTTCCATCCATTAGTACATCAATGGTAGCATCGGTTCCTGTAGCATCACCACTCCACCCCTTAAATTGGTGTCCTTCTGCTGGTTTTAATGTTAGAGTAACCTTTGTGCCCTCTTTGTAAACCCCATTTTCTGGTGCAGGAGTTACCTCTATAGTACCCGCATTGGCTGGAGTTACATTTAAGTTTAGGCTATACATTTTATCGAAGTTGGCATTGATGCTCTTATTTTCATCCATCAGCACTTCAATGGTGGCTTCACTTCCTGCAGCATCACCGCTCCAAGCATTAAAAGTGTGTCCTTCTGCTGATTTTACTGTTAGAGTAACCTTTGTGCCTTTTTTATACATGCCATTGCTAGACAAAGGGCTCACCTCAACAGTACCTGCATTGGCTGGAGCTACACTTACTGATAGGCTATACATTTTCACTGGTTCATCGTCCTTCTCGCATCCAGTAAACATGAGTAATAAAACCCCAACTATAGCAAGCGCATGTATTCCAATTAAAAGGGATATTAGTCTTTCCTTTTTGCTTTTTTGGGTAAATGAAATATTCATTGTAATAGAATTTAGTTAAACATATTCGCGTTAAGCAATCCACCAATAGCAGCACAAGGAAGCCCTCAAATGGGTAACTCCCCTGCGTAATACTAATTATAACTTGTAAACAACCCCAAAGCTGGCATAGGCTATTGAGTACCCTAGCTCACCATAAACTCCCCACTTTGAGTTAAACTGGTATCTAGCACCAACCACACTGCCAAACACTATACCCCCTGCCGAAGCGTCATCCGAGTAACCCGATGGGCCATAGTACTTAGAACTGGCAATATTGTAACCAAGCATCAAGCCTAAATAGGTATCAACCTTAGGAAAGAATGTATAATGGAACAACCCTCTTGCACCAAGAACAAAGTTGTTATACTTAAAACCATAATTTTCACCTAGGAGACTACCCAATTCATCATTGTAATGATAGAAACCAAAATACCCACCTAAGCCAAGGTTCAAGTTTTCTACGCCAAATAGATTTTGCTTAAAACCTTTCTCGTACGATACCTCTAGCGGAATGCCATTAGCACCCAAGCCTGCTCCAACCTTAAGTAATTTGCTATTATTTCCAAACATGTTATTTTCCTGAGCTGCAGCGTTGAACGAAAAAACAAGTGCCACAAAGGCAAAAACTAATGCTATCCTTTTCATCTTAAACTAAATTTTAAGTAATGCCTACCATTCTCGTATTTCGGCACCGACGGAGACCTCGCTCATTTTCTTGCACTGTCTCTTGCAATTTTATGGTTACGCTTCAATGTCCGGATCAATGAAGCCAAACAGAAAATTCTCTGATGACAAAACTACATGTACTAGCCAAATTCCCTGAAAATACGAGGGGGACAAAAAGTGGACAACGCAGAGGACAAACAGTGGACACACAAACGACAATCAATGTAATTAGCTGTTTTTATGCCACATAATAATAAAAGACAACTAAAACCTCAAGCATAAATAAAACATGTACACAAGCAGAGACATTACCTATGTTGAACTCAGGAAATGCTCGAGTTCCATTAGCACCTAATAAATTTGTTAGCACTTACTTCCTTGTACTGAGTAACACAAGGCAAAAATATTTGGGAGTAAACCCGCAGAAAACGAATGGAAATAGAACTACATATTCTCTAAAAGTGATATAAGATTGGTTTAAAAGCAGAATATGCCGGGAACGGAAAATAGTATCTCTACAATCCACCCCAAGAGATAAATCCGCTGCTGTTTTTTTTGACTATAAATACATATTTATTGTTTATCAATAATTGTTTATTATATTTGCAGCATAACATAAACTAATCGGCGATGAGAAAAACGACCAACCTTATATTTAAAGGCTTACATGTAGTGGCTTGGATCATCTTTGTAGGTCTGTGTATTGAAGCGGGAGCCTTAATAGTAAACTTCTTTTTCAGCCTATACAAGCCTGAGGTCTTACAAAATCTTTATCAAAAGTTGAACCTAGCCCTAATGTACGAAGCTAGCAAATGGGCATTCTACTGTACCTACAGCCTTATTCTATCCATTGCTATTCTTAAGGCTTACCTCTTTTACATAGTAATTATGCTGATGCTTAGAATGGATTTATCTGAACCGTTTACAACGTTTGTTTCCAAATACATTACTCAAATTAGCTACATTACGTTGTCGGTAGGACTGCTAAGCTACATTGCCCAACGGCTTACAAAGGAGCTAATGCATCGGGGTTTTGCTACCGACAGTTTACAACATTTCTGGACAGACAGCCAGGCGTTTATTCTAATGGGAGCTGTAATTTACATTATTGCTACTATTTTTAGAAAAGGCGTAGAAATCCAAAACGAAAACGACTTAACTGTTTAGGCTATGGCAATTGTAGTAAACTTAGATGTAGTAATGGCAAAACGAAAAATGTCACTAAACGAACTTTCCGATAAAGTTGGGCTAACCTTATCCAACCTCTCCATACTAAAAACAGGAAAGGCAAAGGCAATAAGATTTAGCACCTTGGAAGCAATTTGCAATGCGTTGGAATGTCAGCCAGGTGACATACTGGAATATGTTAAGGATAAATAGGAAACGGCAAACACCCTTTCGGCTCAGGCAAAGCCTGAGTCGGAATACTCCCAAGCTTAAACCAGTAACATTAGCATTACTCGTCCAAACAGTTACATATTTTACCCCTGTTCCATATAACTCCTAGCATAGCAAATAGGACCATTCTGTTATAGGGTCTCCCCTATGCATAACACTCGCCCCTCTCTTAATGCAGATAAATGGGGTGGGCATTAAATACCATTAACAAATAACACCAAACCCACTATGGTAAATTACTATTCTATTGCCTAAATTGCAGTAAACCTAAACCGTAAAACTATGCTACGAAGATTTAAAATCAGTAATAGAATTGCGTTTCTTATTATTCTATTGGTAATCTCCATTGCAGGTGTAATTGGTGCGTTCTGGATGGGGCTAGCGCGCATTCGCGACTTTAGCATTGAGCAAACGCAAGCCATTATGCTCGAAGACCAGAAAAACAAGGTTAAAGTGGGCACAAACACGGCATCGCTAATTATTAGCACCATGCTAAAAAAGGAGATGACCACCGAGGAGCAGTACGAGATAATTCGTAAGGCGGTTGACCAAATCCGCTTTGAGGAGGATGCATCGGGCTACTACTTTGTTTACCAAGGAACCGTTAACATTGCCCTTCCCATAAAAAAGGAGGTGCAGGGAACTGATCTTAGCGGCTCCACCGATGTTAACGGCATATACTACGTTAGGGAACTGGCCGCCCGTGCCAAGGAGGGCGGTGGTTTTGTGGAGTACGTTTTCCCTAAACCGGGAAAAGGCGATCAGCCCAAGTTGGGCTATGCCCAAATGATTCCTGGTACCGATATTTGGATTGGAACTGGTGTTTACATAGATAATATTGAGGATGCTAAAACCGAGATTAAGAACACGGTGGCAGATATGACCCGCAATCTTGTGCTTACGCTTATTATAGCCATTGCGCTAACACTTGCCATTGTTATTATTCCCCTTAGCTTGGCCATTCGCCGAAGCATCACCTCTCCTCTTAACAAGGCCATTGAAACGGCCAACGAGGTTGCCTCTGGCAATCTAACGGTTAGCATTAACGACGAGTTCTCCGACGAGGTTGGAATGCTTAACAAAACGCTACAAACCATGGTTAACAAGCTTAAGGAGATTGTTAATCAGGTAAAGGAATCGGCACACCTAGTTGCTAGCAACAGCAACCAGCTAAACTCTGCGGTTGAGCAGGTTGCCCAGGGCGCATCGGAACAGGCGTCGAGCGCAGAGGAGGTTGCCGCTGCCATGGAGCAAATGGAGTCTAACATTGGGCGCTCCGCCGAAAATGCACTAGTTACTGAGAAAACCTCCATAAAAGCTGCCGACGATGCCAAAATAAGCGGCGAAACCGTTGCTAGGGCTGTTGTTGTAATGAAAAACATTGCCGAAAAGATTACCATCATTGAAGATATTGCCCGACAGACCAACCTCTTAGCCATAAATGCAGCCATCGAAGCAGCAAGAGCCGGCGAACAGGGTAAAGGCTTTGCGGCAGTGGCCCAAGAGGTAAAGAAGCTAGCCGAACGCAGCCAGATTGCTGCTGGCGAGATTAATACCCTCTCGCACCAGAGCACCGACGTATCAGAAAAAACGGCTGACATGTTAAACAAGCTGGTTCCCGATATCCAGAAAACATCCCAGCTAATACAGGAAATAAGCTACGCCATTAAGGAGCTGGCTCAGGGCTCGGAAGAGGTAACCAAGAGCATGACCCAGTTTGACCAAGTGGCACAACAGAATGCTTCAACATCGGAGGAGCTATCGGCCACATCGCAGCAGCTAGCTGAAAAGGCAGAAGAGCTTAACCTTTTGATGGACTTCTTTAGGGTTTAAACCCACATTCCATTACTATTCTCATCCCGCTCTACGGCGGGATGAGTTTTTTTATCAAACCAAAAAGCTGCAATGCAATTACAAAGGAACCAAATCACTAAAATCACCATTACACTCTTACTGATAGCGCTTTACCTTGGGGTTAGCGCACAACAAACCGTAAAGTTTAGCAAGCAAGTGCTAACACAGCCCATTGAGCACACTGCTACGCTAGACTCCCTGTTTACCACGCAGGAAATCCCCCTATTTATTGCCGACACAACTCATAACAGCATTCGCTTCCCCAATGGCTATGCTCAGCACCAGCTGCATAATGCAGATTCGCTTATGGGCATACTAGCAACAGGAGCAATGGTAACCCACGTTAACATTGTTTTTACCAAATACCCAATAAACAAAAAGGACTGGATTACCAACTACTACACGCTGTTAAGCAATAGATTACAAGCACTTTTCAGCATCGATTCAACGTTAAATAGCAATGCCATTACATGGGAGCTAACTCTGCAAACCAGCGCAAAGAATGGCTCAGAAGCCGAGCAATTGTTTCATGGGATTGAAATAACCTATACCCCTAAGCCTGCCACACCAGCAAGTATTCCAAATAACACAGGCAATACAGAGGCGCCACAGGTAAAGGAAATGGCTCCGCCACAGCAATACTACACCCCAATTGAACACCTAACTCCCGACCCTAGGTTTGAGCAACAGCAACCACGCAAAAACGTTAAGCAGAAAAAGAGGAAAGAGCCCAAGTGCCCTGATATAACCACACGCCTTAAAAAGCCCAAGCGCTCCATTTTTAGCAGGATTTTCAGGAGATAACAGTAAGTAACAGGTAAACAACTTATACCGTTGCAACGTTTATGCAACAAGAGGCAGAAATGGCTTACGCAACTTGCTCAAAAAAATGTTGTAAAACCAAACAAAACACGACAAAAGTCATCATATTGGATTATTCGCAATTATACATTTGCGGCCAACTACGAACCTAATTAAAACCATACATGTTAAACAAAATTTTCAAGAAGCTGCGGTTCTTGGAACTTCGCCGAATTGAAGCGGGTATCTTTCTACTACTCTTTTTTGGCTTCTTCGGACTTCTTGGCTCCCGCATGGGAACCGCCAACTTGTTAAATACCATAATGAACACTGCATGGGATTTGCTAATGAACACCGTGTTCTTTATTATGGGTATTACCGTACTTTCGGGAGCGCTAGGCCGACTGCTTATAGAGTTTGGAGTGGTGCGCTTGCTTGAGGTGCTTTTAGCACCGCTAATGCGCCCATTGTTTAACCTACCTGGAGTGGCCTCATTGGCAGCACTTATGACCTTTTTCTCCGACAATCCTGCGGTTATTGGTCTAGCAAACGACCGTAATTTTAGCCGTTACTTTAAGAAGTATGAGCTTATATCGCTAACAAACTTTGGAACGGCCTTTGGCATGGGGCTTATTGTGCTAACCTTTATGTCGGGTCTAGGCCATTTTGGCCCTGCCATGATTGGTCTAGCCGGAGCGGTAATTGGCGCAATTGTGTCAACACGTTTAATGCAACGGTTTATTAAACCCATACTTCCTGCTGATGCCGATGAAGAGCATGAGGGTGATGCTGAAAAAATCAGCTTTAAATCAAAGGGCGGTGTTTTTATGCGCTTCCTTAACTCCATTCTTGATGGGGGAAAATCGGGTGTTGAGCTGGGGTTAGCCATTATTCCTGGTGTGCTTATTATTAGCACCATGGTTATGATCTTAACCTTTGGACCAAAGGATGCAGCTGTTGGTTATCAGGGCTTAGCCTACGAGGGTGTTCCTGTACTGCCAACCATTGCTGGATGGTTCGACTGGCTATTTGCATTCCTGTTTGGGTTTCAAAGCCCTGAGCTAATCGCATTCCCTATTACCTCGCTGGGTGCTGTTGGTGCTGCACTTTCGCTTGTAAAGGTATTCTCAACCGAAGGGCTAATTACAGGTAACGAAATTGCCGTTTTTACTGCTATGGGAATGTGCTGGAGCGGTTTTCTAAGCACTCACACGGCAATGCTTGACTCACTTAAGTTTCGTAATCTTACCTCAAAAGCGTTACTCTCTCATACCATTGGGGGATTAGCTGCTGGAGTTGCTGCACACTACATCTTTGTTCTATTTAACATGTTTTAAACACCAAACATATACAAATGTAAAAGCCTCGGGCATTCTCTGCTCGAGGCTTTTTATTTTGCAAGAGGAATGAACCCATACCAAATTTAGTAGCATAAAAAAAGAGACTGCCTTTTTAGACAGTCTCTTTCTATTTAGCATGATTCCTATTCTTACACCTTACAGAAATGCCTTTACATATTAAGGATAGTTAGCAACCGCACTACTTCTTTTTAGATGTTTCAACAGTGAATTTCGAACGTTTTGCAATACTAAAATCGGTTCCTGTGGGTATAACATCCATTTTGCTCTTAGGCCTCTTATCATTTAGCCACTTAAAGCCCTTAAGGGTTATCTCCTCCTCGGGAGCCTTATCTACTGGGAACATATTAGAAACAGGCTTCTCAAGGTAAACAATGCGGCTCACCTTGCTATCCTTTAGCGATATTCTGATGCTTGAGCTCTCGGAACGGTTCACAATGGAGAGCTCGCCCTCATCGCGAACATAGTAAACAGACTGGCCGTTGCCCAGTACATCGAGCCTCGATAGCTTTCCCTTTGAGAATATACCAGTCATGTTCTTCCCCTTAATCTGGTTGAAGTGCACTGTATCCTCCTGAGAAACAGCAAAGGCATTACCCTCAAAAAACATCCTGTCCATTTGCTGGTTAAGCATTTTTGCCTTTATTAAGTCGGCGGTAAGCTGGTTACCCATATTCCAAAGAATAGGCTCAACGTACATATGCATTAGGGAGTCGCGGGTATCAAACACAAGGGAATCGCAAACACCCTGCAAATCGGCACGGAAAAACCTAACATTACCCAGTGCTTTTAGCTTACGGTAAACGGAATCGGCTGGTTGGCGATTCTCTCTATCGTTGTCAAGGGTCTTGATAATAAACTTATCGGCTCTAAGGAATAGGGAATCGGGCTTACCCGTTTCGGCAAGTACCAGTAGCGGATTCTTCACCACTTCGGCATCGCCAGTCTTTTCCCAGTAGCTGGCTTCACCACCAAAAATGGTAGTGTTCTTTAGCGAGTCAACAATAGCAACCCGCTCCAGAATTTTAGCGTAACCAATTTGGCGATCGTAAAAGATATCCTGACCGTAAAGGCGCTGCTTCCCGTTATCGATAAAGGCGTTGTAGGTAAAGTTAGACTGATCCTTCTCACGGTTGTACCAACCCCGCTCACAGTAAATAAAGTTCTCCTGATTGTAGATTCTAGTTGGCCCAAAGAAGTATGCCACATTCTTAGGGGCAACGTACTCCAGCGAATCCGTTAAAACCCTAAACTCCTCACCCTCAAAAACAACATCGTTGGCAAAGGAGTAAACTTTTTTGGGTGCATTGTAGTACCCCCGCTCGCTAGTTAGGGTTGCATCCTTGTTAACCACATGACCACCATTAAAGAACTTAGCCGACTCGGTGCGGGTATTATAGTCCAGAAACTGGGTAGTTAGCACCACATCCTCGTTAACCAGCTTAACCTCCTTGCCCCTAATCTTTGCAATGTTGGTGTTACCATCAAAGTAAACCACATCGCCGTATAGCTTGGTGGAGCCATCGGTTATAACCACGCGGCTAAAGGCATCAAACATATTTTGATCCCTCATTATGTGCACGCTGTCGCAGTTAATAATAGTGCCACGGTGCGATATGCGAACATTGCCAATAAGACGCTGTATGGGAATGCCGTTACGCCTTCCGCTTTCGCCCGATTCGGCATTAAGAATATCAACCTTTAGCCGTTGCTGCGCCAGTCCCAAGTTGGAAAAACCCACAAGGGCAAGCACAAGGCTAAATACAAAGTGAAATTTACGGGTCAACTTGCTACCCTCCTATTTGATTGTGAGTAAAACCTACTTTATCCAGCCTTCGGAGCTAAACTTGCATCCACGGAACGAAGGGTCAATTCTTATGAAGGTTTGCTTCTTCTTTTTCTCAAGCCACTTCATAAAGATTTCGTTTTCCTTTTCGCGCTTTGCCAAGTTTTGAATTATAGAGTAATCCTGCTCAAGGCTTGCCTTATGCGATGGAATAATATCCTCAATCTTAACCAGTTTAAACACCACGTTTGCGTGCTCATCGCGCGACTCGAATGGGCGGCTCACCTCCCCTTTCTTTAGCTCCTTTATAACGTAGTAGTCGGCAGGAGCCAGCTGATCCTTTTGGAATAGCGAGGTACCTGATTGTGGGTTCACCATGATTCCTCCGTTAAGGCGGGTCTTCTTATCCTCGGAAAAACGAAGGGCTGCTCCCTCAAAGGTTAGGCTATCCAACTTAATTAGATTGGCAATGCTATCCAACTTTTGCTGTGCAGCAGCAGTCATCTCCGTTGTGTATGTGGGTTTCATTAGGATATGGCGCACGTTAACCTGGTTGTCGCGCTTTTCAATCATCTGAATGATATGGAAACCATACTCCGACTCAACAATTGAGCTAACCTGCCCTTCCTTAAGGTTAAATGCTGCATCGGCAAAGCTCTTAACCAGCTCCTCACGCGAGCGGAAGCCTAGCTCACCACCCTTTGCAGCCGAACCCCTATCCTCAGAGTAGATTACAGCTAGCGTAGAGAAGCGCTCGCCATTAAGAATACGCTGACGTAGCTCAAGGAGCTTCTCCTTAACTAAGAACTTAGCATCGGTTGCAGCAGGAGGGTTAATCATAATTTGCTTAAGCATGTACTGCTCTGGAATTATGGGTAGGCTATCGGATGGAATGGTTTTGAATAGTTTAGAAATCTCCGAAGGGGTAACCTTTACGTTCTCAACAATCTTAGAGCGCATTTGCTCGGTAAGCTGCTGCTGACGAATTATGTCGCGAAGGTCGCTACGAATTTCGTACATCGCCTTGTTAAAGTACTTCTCCAGAGCGGCCTCGTTGCCCATTTGGGAAAGGAAGTAGCGTAAGCGCTGCTCCACTTCGCGTTCTACACCAATCTCATTGGTAGTTAAGCTATCTATTTTGGCTTGGTCCAGTAGCAGCTTCTGAATCATAAGCTGCTCAAGAATCTCGCACTTAATATCGCCCTCGGAGGTGTATCCCTGCATCTTTTGGCGCATGGCCTCTTGCTCAATATCGGAAAGCATAATCATTTCGTCGCCAACAACGGCAACAACCTGATCAATTACGGTTTGAGCTGATAAGTTCCCGTAAAACAAAACCATCGCAAGCGATAGCAGAAAGAACATCTTAATGCGAACTAATTTCATCATTGTAAGGGTGTATTGAATAACTAAAAAATAGTGAACTGGTTACGGTTACGAGCATCGTTGTATATTCTATTCTCGAGCTCATTAATTAAGCGCTGCTTGCGTCGGTTAAACAGCACGCTTTCAATATTTTTTCGCTCGTACTCTAGGGGCGATGTATCGCCAGCAAAAAGCACATTGCGTATGTGTACAAGGTAAACATAGTCGCCATCCTCCATCTCTATGGAGCTGCTTCTACGCAGGTAAGTCTCAACGGACCCCTCAACGGCATATGGTAATTTCTTTTGCAGCAGGGCAAAGGAAATCCACTCATCGTTAAAGTAGTCGTACTTATCGGCTACCTGATAGGCTAAATCCTCAAGGGTTTTAACATCGGTATCGCTGCTGGACTTATAAACGGCGCGTATTTTATCTAAGTATGGGCTACCCTTGGGGATTTTAAGGTAAAGAGCTTTAACAATAATCTCACTTAGGGTAAAATTATCTGTGTTTTCCGCATAAAAAGCGTCTATATCCTCGGTGCTAACCACTGTATCCATACGCTGAGCCACGAACTCCTGTTCATACTTAAAAATTAGGAGCGATGAGCGGTAGTCCTCCAGCTGCTTAGCCACATTCTTCTGCGTATCGTCCAAATTCCGCTCTGCCGTGTAAAGGATTAGCTGCCTACGTACCCACTGATCCACATAGGCGTTTAGAATAAGCATGCTATCGGAAGGGGAAATTCCTGTTGGGAATATATCCTCAACATCCGACAGGTATAAGTACTTATCGAACACCTTGGCCAAAGGAACTTGGGTATCGGTACGCGACCCATTACAAGCCGAAAGCAATAGCGAAACAAAGGCCAGAAGAATATACTTATTTAGTTTTTTCATTAGGGCATTAGTTTCAGATTAAAACTTGTTTTCAAGAGCCTTAAGCACCTCTTGGTTTATTACAACGGGATACTTTGCTCTTAGCCCTTTTACCCATTCTGATTCCAAGTATTGCTGGTAATCGGCCACAACCTGACCGCGTGCATCGGCAAAAGGCATTGTATCGCCAAAGGTCTCTTTTTCTATTTCTACTATGATAAACTGATCGCCAACTTGCGATATGGGAGATATACCGTTTGCCCAATTGGCATAGCCTTGAATGGACGGCTCATCGGTGTTACCCGATGTGTGAACAACGGTTACCCTATTCTCACCTTTCGAGTTCTTGCTGGCAATACTCTTTGGCTCTACTCCCTTTTGCTTACGCTTGGCAATCTGTGTGTATATCTTCTGGGCAAGTTTCTGCGACGAAGCAGTGTAAACAAAATAGTGTACGCGCTTACCCCAAGCGTATTTGCTACTATTGTTGGCATAGAACTGCTCTAGGCCAACGGTATCGGTCATCGCTTTGCTCCAAACCTCTCTGTCGGTAATATCAAACAGTAAAATACCATCGTGATACTCCTTTACCAGAGCTTCAAACTCGGGATACTTCTTCTCGAGGTTAGCATCCTCATATGCAAGAATGGTACGGTTTACCCACTCGTTATAAGCATAAAACACAAGATCCCTTATTGGACGCTTAGGGGGTCGCGACGAAGAGGCCTCAAGAAAAGTCATAAAGTCGTGCTGGGTAAACACCTTGTTGGCAAAGCTGTAAAGCGGCTTGCTGTAGTTCCCCATTGGAGCCCTCCACTTACCTTGGTAAAAGGACGAGTCGATGGAGCTTATCACCATTTCCAGCGCAAGGGTATCTTGAGTAAACTGGTGCTCAGCCTTAAGCTTATTAATGAATGATGATTTTGAACGTGAGGTGCGTCCATCACGACCAATCTTCGATTTTATCTCGGGCATCATATCCTGAAGTGTTCCAACAGACTTACGTTCAATAAGCTTAATGATATGGTACCCAAAAGCGGTTCTAACGGGAGCAGTAACCTCGCCCGGATTTTTAAGAGCAAAAGCCGCTGCCTCAAACTCAGGAACCATGCGCCCTGTTCCAAACAAGGGTAGTTCACCGCCATTCTGAGCAGAGCCAGGATCGTCGGAATTGGCCTTTGCCAGCTCAGCAAAATCCTCGTTGTTAAGAACGCTTTTATATATAGCATCAATTTTAGCACGAGCCTCGGTCTGTTTCTCCTGAGGTGCGTCGTGCGGAACGGCAACCATTATATGCGCTACGCGCACCTGCCCTTGTGCCGGTCTAACATCGTGAACCTTTATAAGATGATAGCCAAAGTTGGTACGCACTGGCATGGAAAGTTGCCCCTTTGGGGTGTTAAATGCCGCCGATTCAAAAGGATAAACCATTTGGAACGCGGTAAAGTAGCCAAGGAACCCGTTGTTGCGCCTAACCGAAGGATCGTCGCTAGTAGCGCGGGCAATCTCCTCAAAGGTCTCTCCATCAACAATACGCTGACGAATGGCTAACGCCTTGTTATATAGCGCAAGAGTATCGGCACTGGTTGCGTTCTCTGGTATGGCAATAAGGATATGACTTGCGCTAACCTCTTTCTTAAGGCGCTCATAGGCCTCCTTAACAAGTGCCTCGTTCATCTCGGTATCCGACATGTAAGGCTGTGCTAGCTGCGCTCTGTACCCTTTAAGCTCCTCCTTGAACGATGCCGAAGTGTCCAGCTTTTGCTGCTGAGCCTCAATAACCTTTAGCTTGTAGTTTATAAATAGGTCTAGGTAATCCCCAACCGACTTTTTATCGCTTTGCGAGGCTATTTGGTTATTCTTGCTATAAATGCGTTCAAACTCTGCTCTGGTTACTTTTTGTTTGCCAATGGTAAGTAGCACATCGGATGAACTATCCTGCGCATTAGCGCATAAAGCCGTAAAAGCAAGCGCTACAAGCGTATAAAGTAATCGGGAAATCTTCATGTTAAGCAGTTTAGGTTAGCGTTTATCGTAAAAAAAGGCAAAGCCGATAGTTGAACTATCGGCTATAGTTTGGTGCTTCTCTGGTAATAGAAACATCATGAGGATGGCTCTCCTGAATACCAGAATTTGTTATGCGGATAAACTTAGCCTCTTTGAGCTTTTCTAGATTTTGTGCACCACAATAGCCCATACCTGCGCGCAAACCACCAATAAGCTGGTAGAATACCTCCGACAGAGTTCCTTTGTATGGCACGCGGGCAACAATGCCCTCTGGTACTAGCTTCTTAATATCGTCTTCCACATCCTGGAAGTAGCGATCCTTGGAGCCCTGCTGCATAGCTTCTAGCGATCCCATGCCACGGTACGACTTGAATTTTCGACCGTTGTAAATAATTGTTTCACCAGGCGACTCTTCTACACCAGCAAATAGTCCGCCAGCCATAATGGTATCGGCGCCAGCGGCAAGTGCTTTTACAATATCACCCGAGTAACGGATACCTCCATCGGCAATAACGGGAACACCAGTGCCTTTAAGAGCCTTTGCCACATCGTAAACAGCATTTAGCTGAGGCACACCAACACCTGCAATTACGCGGGTAGTGCAAATACTACCTGGGCCAATACCCACCTTAACCGCATCGGCACCCGCCTCAACAAGCATAAGAGCAGCATCGGCAGTAGCAATATTTCCAACAATAACATCAAGGTTAGGATATTTAGCCTTTACCTTTTTAAGCATATCAACCACACCCCTAGAGTGACCGTGGGCTGTATCAATAATAATGGCATCAACCTTTGCCTCAACAAGGGCATCAACACGCTCCATGGTATCGTGGGTAACCCCAACACCAGCTGCTACGCGTAACCTTCCCTGTGCATCCTTACTTGAGTTTGGATTGTCCTTAACCTTGGTTATATCCTTGTAGGTTAGCAAACCAATTAGCTTGAAGTTCTCATCAACAACTGGCAGCTTCTCAATCTTGTGCTCCTGAAGAATTGCAGTGGCCTTCTCAAGGTTAGTTGTGTGCGATGTGGTAATAATACCCTCACTGGTCATAACCTCTTTTATTGGACGGCGCATGTCCTCTTGAAAGCGAAGATCGCGGTTGGTTACAATACCAATAAGCTTTTTGGCATCGTCAACAACAGGAATACCTCCAATATGAAACTCGCGCATTAGGCCAAGAGCATCGCCAACGGTGGCATTGGCATGAATGGTTACAGGATCGTAAATCATACCATTCTCAGCACGTTTCACTTCACGCACCTGACGAGCCTGCGCCTCTATGGACATGTTTTTGTGTATAACACCAATGCCGCCTTCACGAGCAATAGCAATTGCTAGAGCCGATTCGGTAACGGTGTCCATTGCTGCAGAAACAATAGGTGCATGAAGCACTATGTTGCGAGAAAAATGGGTTGAAATGTCCACGTTACGTGGTAGAACCTCTGAGTATGCTGGGACTAGCAGAACGTCATCAAACGTAAGTCCCTCACCAACAAGTTTATCAGTATGTAGCGACATTGTGTGTATGTTAACTAATTTAAATGCGCCAAGATACAAAAAAATGGTTTACCCACAACTCAATGCCATATTGGGAAAGCATTTCGGGCTTCATAAAAACAGCTAAATTTGCAGAATAGATTTGCAGTGGTAGAAAAATCAACGCAATTGGTTACATTCAGCAAACAGAAACGGCTCTGCAGCAAATCAGAACCATTGGTGTAGAACCTTACGGCACAACTAACTACTAAACCCAAATTAGCATTGAACAAGTTTGAGGAGATACTATTTAAGTACTGGGGATACTCCCATTTCCGCCCCTTGCAGGAGGAAATAGTGCAAACCGTGTACAATGGTCACGATGTGCTAGCCCTTATGCCTACTGGAGGTGGAAAATCTATAACATTTCAGGTTCCTGCTCTAGCCAAAGAGGGAATTTGCCTTGTTATATCTCCTCTCATCGCGCTTATGAAGGATCAGGTTGAAAACCTTAAAAGCAGAGGGATTAGAGCAGCAGCCATACACTCTGGTTTGACCAAGCACGAGATTCAAATAATGCTAGAGAACTGCTGTAACGGCGGGTATAAGTTCCTTTACCTATCGCCAGAAAGGGTTTCCACTACGCTTTTTCTGGACTGGCTTCCTAGGCTAAACATTAACCTAATTGCCATTGATGAGTCGCACTGCATTTCGCAATGGGGATACGATTTTAGGCCTAGCTACATAAAGCTAGCCGACCTGCGCGACAAGCTTCCCGAGGTACCCGTGCTTGCCGTTACTGCTACCGCCACACCCGAGGTTGTTGAAGATATTATGGACAAGCTGCGCTTTAAAAACCGCAAGGTTCTTAAAATGAGCTTTGAGCGCAAAAACCTCACATACCTTGTGCGACAGGTTGACGATAAACAGAAATATCTGCTTAAAATAGTAAAAAGCCTTCCGGGCAGCGCCGTTGTTTATGTAAGGAACAGGCGAAACACTCAGGAGATTGCCACGATTCTGCAAAAGGCAGGCGAAAAGGCCGATTACTACCATGCAGGCCTATCTACCGAAATGCGAAACGCCAAGCAAGACGACTGGATTAAGGATAGAACCCGCATAATTGTTGCTACCAATGCTTTTGGAATGGGGATAGACAAGCCTAATGTTCGCTTTGTGGTACACATGGACTTGCCCGATTCCCCAGAGGCTTACTTTCAGGAGGCAGGGCGTGGTGGTCGCGATGGAAAGCTGTCGTACGCCATTCTGCTCTACAACAAAACCGACGACTCAAAGGCTGCAAAGCGCATAGATACAGCCTTTCCTCTGCCCGAGGAGATAAGGAGCACTTACAACGCACTGGGCTCATACCTCCAAATCCCCATTGGGGCAGGCAAGGGCGAAATTTTCGATTTTAACCTTATGGATTTTGCTACAGCCTATAAGCTAAACGCATCAAAGGCATACAGTAGCCTTAAGTTTTTGGAGATGGAAGGCTATTTGGAACTAACCGATGAGCTGGACAATCCCAGTAGGCTCATTTTTCTTGTCTCACGCCAAGATTTGTACAAGTACCAAGTGGCCAATGCCGAAATGGACAAGTTCATAAAGGTTATACTACGCAGCTACCCTGGCCCTTTTAACAACTATGTGGTTATTGATGAGAAGTTCCTTACAAAGGCCTCTGGTTTAAGTCACGACAAGGTTTACGAAAACCTTAAAAAGCTTAGCAAACAGCGTATAATTAACTACATACCCAGAAAAAAAACGCCGCTTATTATTTTCAACGATGAGAGAACCGATGCTAAAGGCCTTTGGATTAGCAAGGAGAACTATACCGACAGAAAAAACAGATACCTTAGTCGTGCCGAGGCCATGCTCCAGTACGCCCAGAGCACTACCAAGTGCCGAAGCCAAGCCCTTCTAGAGTACTTTGGGGAGCAAAACGCCTACCGATGTGGCAAATGTGATGTATGCACATCGCGCAACGAGTTGGATATGAGCAAGTATGAGTTCGACCTGATACTTGAGCAAATAAAAGCCGCAATTAGTAGCCTACCATTGGAACTAGAACCCCTTGTTGACTCGGTAAAAGCACAACCAGAGAAAACGCTAAAGGTTATTAAGTGGCTAAATGATAATGGCAAAATTACCACCAACAACGAGGGGATGATTGAATGGAGGAAAGGAACGTGAGACGTGAGACGTGAGACGTGAAACGTGAAACGTGAAACTTAATACGAATGCCAGACGAAACACCAAACACCAAACACTAAACACCAATCACCAATCACCAAACACTAATCACCAATTCCTATTCTCTAGGATAGGGGAAATAGCTATCTTTGCAGGCTTAAATGTTCTGAGTAATTCATCTGAAACAATCTAAATGGATACAAAAAGCCTTGTTTACAGCCGTAATGTGGTAGAGTTTGCCACAGTAGCAAAAGAGTACTGCGCATTTGTTGAAGCACCAACCGGACATACCCGCGAGACCTTTGTCCACGCCATGCAAAAGCTACTACCCTTGCTGTACTACAAAGCATCACTCCTACCCAAAACAGAGCCTGTTTACGATGAACGTAACGAAAAATTTGTTACCGAGGAGGATTATATCCAGGTAAAGGAGCGAATCTTAAACCTGCTAAAAAAGCACGACGACTTTTTTGAAGTGCACCCTCCCACAAATGCGGCCGACGAAGGAACTTCCTCTGCCAGCCTCTCGGAATACCTAGCCGATATTTACCAGGATTTGAAAGATTTCACCATGCTTTACATTGAGGGCAATGTGGATGTTATGCACGATGCCGTTTGGGAGTGCCGCCTAAACTTTGAGGAGTACTGGGGCATTCGCACCCTAAATGCAACAAGAGCCCTTCACCATTTGGCATTCTCGGGAATCGACCTTAACGAGACGGAGGAAGAGGAGACCGATGAGCAATCTGAAGCCGACACCAAGGACTGGTTTATTACTCGCAGACAGAATGACTTACGTAACGATTTATAGCTAATGTTCTCAGAAAATATAAGCAACGAACAAATAGCCTTACTTCCCAAAGCCGCATTTGCAGGACGAATTGTGGTTGTTAGCAATGCTGATGAGCTAAATAATGAGCTCGCCCAGTTTAACACCAACCACATTATTGGCTTCGATACAGAAACAAAACCATCCTTTAAGAAGGGTAACACAAACAGCGTTGCCCTACTCCAGCTAGCCAATAACGAAACGGCAATTCTTGTCCGACTACAAGAAACGGGTATCACCAACTCACTGAAAAAGCTTCTGGAGAGCCCAAACATAATTAAAGTTGGGGCAGCAATTCACGACGACATTAAATCGCTGCGCAAAATTCGCGACTTTAAGCCCGGCGGCTTTGTGGACCTACAAAACCACATGAGCGACTTTGGTATAGAAGCGCTTAGTGTTAGGAAAATGGCAGCCATTATACTGGGACTTAGAGTTTCAAAATCGCAACAGCTATCCAACTGGGAACAACCAGAGCTAACGGAGGGACAACAGCAATATGCCGCAACCGATGCCTGGATTTGCCAGCAAATACTAATAGCACTACAGAATAAACTAAACCAAAACCACTCGCACAACAATGGCCTATAGCAAAATAATTCTTAAACCAGGCAAAGAGCAGTCTGTTCTTCGGTTTCACCCTTGGATTTTCTCAGGAGCAATAGATAAGGCCGAGGGCAACCCCGAAGAGGGCGACGTGGTTGAGGTTACCGATAGCAACGGTAACTTTTTGGGTCTTGGCCATTGCCAACCAGGCTCCATTAGTGTAAGGATATTCTCTTTCCAAAACGCTGAGCCTAACCTTGAATTCTGGGAGCAAAAAGTTGCTTCGGCTTACCGACTACGAAATACCGTTGGGCTAACTAACGATGCTACAACTAACATTTTCCGCTTAGTGCACGGCGAGGGCGACGGAATGCCTGGACTAATTGTAGATATATACGGAGATACAGCCGTAATGCAGGCACACTCGCTAGGCATGTACCTTATTCGAGAAACACTTGCAAAAGCCATAGTAAACGCACTGAATGGTACCATAAAAAATGTTTACGATAAAAGCTCAGGAACACTTCCTTTTAAGTCCATTGAGGAGAAAAAGGACGAGTATATTATAGGCAACCTTTCGTCCAGCGAACTTTACGAGTACGGAAGCCGATTCCTTGTATCATGGGAAGAGGGGCAAAAAACTGGCTTTTTTATTGACCAGAGAGAAAACCGCAAACTACTGGGCGAGTATAGCAAGAACAGAACCGTACTTAACACATTTGGCTACACAGGTGGATTTTCTGTTGCAGCACTTAAAGCAGGTGCCAAAAGAGTGGTTAGCGTTGATAGCTCAGCAAAAGCCATTGAGCTCACCAATGCCAATGTTGCGTTAAACTTTGGTAACAATGCTCCTCATGAATCACACTGCTCCGATGTTTTCGACTTTTTCAAGAATACCACCGAAACATTCGACATCATAGTACTTGACCCCCCTGCTTTTGCAAAGCACAACAATGCGCTACACAATGCGCTACAGGCTTACAAAAGGTTAAATGCAGCGGCCATAAAACGTATTAAACCAGGCGGTTTACTCTTTACCTTCTCATGCTCGCAGGTTGTGACCAAGGAGAATTTTAGAAATGCAGTATTCTCTGGTGCAGCAATAACCAAGCGACAGGTTAAAATCATACACCAGCTAACCCAACCAGCCGACCATCCAATAAACATTTACCATCCTGAAGGCGAATACCTTAAAGGACTTGTTTTGCAGATTGAGTAGGGATGCGCAAAGGATAAAATAGACGCTAGATGTGAGACGTGAGACTTAAGACTAAACACCCTCCTCTAGCGTAACCTGTAACTATAAAACAGACGCTAGACGTGAGACGTGAGATGTTAGACAAATACAAAACACCAAACACTAAACACCCTTATCCAGCGTAACTCGTCACCTGTAACAATAAAACAGACGCGAGATGTTAGACGAGAGACTTAAGACGAATCAAGATACACTAATCGCCTAACACCAGTGTAACCTGTAACTCGTCACTTGTAACAATTAAATAGACGCTAGATGTTAGACATGAGACTTAAGACGAATGCCATACTAAACACTAAACACTAAACACTAAACACCAAACACAACATTCCACGCCTACCTAACAAATACCCACTTATCGGGAGTTGAGTTATTCTCACTATAGGCATACCCTTCAAGATCGAAATGCTTAAGCTGCTCAACGTCCTTAACACCATTTTTCACGGCAAACCTGGACATTAAGCCTCTAGCCTTTTTGGCATAAATGGCTATGATTTTAAGTCCGTCGGGGCGCATCTCCCTGAACTCGATATTCACTACACGGCCATTAAGCTTAGCGGTATTAACCGCCTTAAAGTACTCCTGAGAGGCAAGGTTAACAACTACCCTATCGGCCGTTTTATCCAGAAAACTATTAAGTTCCGTTACCACAGACTCGTTCCAATACTGGTAAAGGTTTTTTGACTTTCCTAGGCCAATATCAGTTCCCATCTCCAAGCGGTATGGCTGCATTAAGTCTAATGGGCGCAGTAGTCCATACAAACCAGAAAGCACTCTAATATGTTCCTGTGCGTATCCTAGTTCACTTGCTGTAAAATCCGATGCCTTTAGACCAGAATAAACATCGCCAGAGAAAAAAAGTATAGCTGGGTGGCTATTCTCCTCTGTAAATTGCTTACTCCAAACGGCAAACCGCTCAACATTTAGCGTAGCAATGGAACGGCTTACTCCCATAAGCTCCATAAGGTTGTCGGGCGAATACTTTTGCAGCACCTTAACAAGCGCAGCAGACTTATCAATAAATACGGGCAGCGTAGGATTAACACCCGCTGGACTTTTGCTCTTTTTCATCGATTTTGATGGAGACAGTAGTATTATCATACTTCAATTTCATTATTGTTCACAATACACATTGGATGGCCCAATAGGTTTTGGCTTCGTTATTACTCCAGCTAACGCACTCTAGCGAATCCTCTGTTGGAATGGAGTAAACTTAACTTACCATATAATACAAAAATGGAGGAATTTGTTTATTTTCATGGCAAATTGGTTTTGCAACATACAAATCCCACAATAATGCCTTTTATTAGCCAAAACTCTAGTTTTAAAGTATTTAATAAGTTTCTATGCCTAACAGCAAAGCAACTTATATTTCTTGCTTTTGTAACGGCAACAATTAGCGCAACCGCCTCGCCAGACAAAGTTATACTAAGACTAAAATGGAAGCACCAGTTCCAGTTTGCAGGGTATTACGCTGCGCTTGAAAAAGGCTATTACAAAGATGCTGGACTTGATGTTGAAATAAAAGAGATTGATCCTGGCGTTGACTACGTTAACGAGGTTGTAGAAGGAGCCGCAAATTACGGCGTTGGCAACTCCGAACTTGCCGTAAGATACATGGAAGGCGCCCCAATTGTTGTACTAGCCTGTATTTTTCAGCACTCCCCTGCAGTTCTAATGGTAAAGGAACAATCCAATATATTTACACCCCAAGATTTAGCAGGAAAAATAATAGAAGCCGAGTCGCTTGGCGCAGGAGCCGAGATTAGGGCTATGCTACACTCCGAAGGACTCCAAGAAAACCAGTTCACCCTTGTTCCTGCTACCTTCTCATTAAACCAGCTACTTAGCGATAAAGTACATGCAGTAAACATCTACACAACAAACGAACCCTATTTCTTCGATAAGTTTGGAATACCATACAGAATAATAAACCCCAAGCACTACGGTATTGATTTTTATGCCGATTGCCTATTCACCTCAAAAAAAGAGCTGAGGCGAAACCCAGAGCGAGTTAAGCTATTTAGAGAAGCCAGCTTAAAGGGATGGGAATACGCGCTTGCGCACCCAGAGGAAATCTCCCAGATCATAATTCAAAAGTACAAGTCAACCAAAACATTGGACCATTTGCTCTACGAGGCAGAACAAACCAAAGAACTTATAAATCCAGATTTTATTGAGATTGGGCATACCAACAAGGGTAGATGGATTCATCAAATTGAAACTCTAGCCGATCTTGGTATCATAGAAAAGGTGAAAAGCATCGACGACTTTATTTACGATCCCTCTGCAACAGGTGCCATTGTGTCGCCAAAAATCATAAGCCTGTTTGTGGGCATTATTGTAGCGCTTACCGTAGTGTTCCTGCTGTTTAACCGACGACTATCACTCCTGGTAAACCAGAGAACCGAGGAGCTTACCCTACTTACACAACGGCTTGAGCAACAGAACAGGGAGATAACCAAAATCAACCTCGATTTGCTTAAAGCAAAGGAACGAGCCGAAAATTCCGATAAGCTAAAAACCGTTTTCCTAGCCAACATCTCCCACGAAATAAGGACTCCAATGAATGGGATTATGGGTTTTGCGGAGCTAATTAAATCAAAGCAAATACCTGAGGAGAAAAGGGATTCCTTTTTCGACTTGATTATTCGCAACAGCAAGCAGCTGCTTACCCTTATTAACGACATAATTGAAATAGCAAAAATTGAATCGGAGCAAATTGTTATTACCTACTCCAAGCTAAACGTATCGGAATTCTTTAAAAAGATAGGAACCTTTATTGAGTATGAGCTAAGCGCCCAAAAAAAACCGTTTGTTAGGGTTACCATAAGCATTGACAGGAACCGCCTTTCCGACGACATAATAACCGATGCTCAGCATCTTGAACTAATAATTACGCGACTTTTAAATTACTCATTGAGAACCGTTGAAAAGGGAATGGTTGAGATTGGGGCGTCGAGACTTGAAAACGACACACTTGAGGTTTGGATTAAGGACTCAGGAAGTCCCATTGACGAAGAGCTTAAAAACCTAATAGAGAATCAAACTACATCAGGTTTCTTCCCCAAAGAGAACCAGCGCATGAACCTAGGGTTAAACATAGCGCAAGGAATAGCCATGCAAATGGGTGGACAGGTAAACGTTACCAACAACATTGAGGGTGGTAAAAAATTCTCGGTAGAAATACCCTATACGCCGTATTTGAATACTTAGTTGTTGGTGTTTAGTATTCGTCTAGCATCTAGCGGTTATTCTATTGTTACAGGTGACAGGTTACAGGTTACAGTAATTTTAGGCGATTAGTGTATTGTGTTTAGTGTTTAGTCTGGAATTAGTCTTAAGTCTCTCGTCTAACATCTATTTTATAGATACAGGTTACTGGTTACGCTGGAGGAGGCTGTTTAGAGTTTGGTGATTGGTGTTTTGTATCCGTCTCACGATTCACGTCTCACTTTTAACCTTTAACTTTTAACTTTTCACGCCTCACATCTAAAACGGCATTCTCGCCAAGGGTGGCAAATCGTGCGAGGCAAACTCTCCCCTTAAGTATTTGTAGTATCCTGTAATGGCAATCATTGCAGCATTATCGGTGGTGAACTTAAACTCAGGAATGTACACATTCCACCCCTTTTTCTCCCCCAAAGCAGTAAGCGCACTTCGCAAACCACTATTTGCCGATACTCCTCCTGCAATAGCCACCTCCTTTATTTTTAAATCCTTAGCAACAGTTTGAACCTTGCTCAGCAGTATATCCACAATGGTATGCTGCAGCGACGCGCACAAATCGGCCTTATTGTTTTCTATAAAGTTAGGATTGGTGGGCAAGCTATCGCGGAGGAAATACAAGAAGCTAGTCTTTAATCCGCTAAAGCTATAATCGTAGCCAGCAATTCGGGGCTTGGCAAATGTAAATGCCGTAGGATTACCCTGTGCTGCAAGTTTATCAATAACAGGACCGCCAGGGTATGGCAAGTCCATTACCTTAGCACATTTATCAAAAGCCTCGCCAGCAGCATCGTCAATTGTTTGCCCCACAATTTCCATATCTAAATAGTCCCTAACAACAACCAGCTGAGTGTGCCCTCCAGAAACCAAAAGACATAAAAAGGGGAACGACGGATGCTTGCTATTCTCATCAACTTTAATAAAATGCGCAAGAATATGCCCGTAAAGGTGGTTTACCTCAACCAACGGTATTTTGCGAGCTAGAGCAAACCCCTTTGCAAAGGAAGCACCAACAAGCAGAGACCCCAATAAACCAGGGCCCCGAGTAAATGCTACGGCATCCACTTGGTCCTTGGTAATGCCAGCATCCTTAAGTGCTTTGTCAACAACAGGAATTATATTGGCCTGATGAGCCCTTGAGGCAAGCTCGGGAACAACACCACCATAAGCCTTGTGCACATCCTGATTACTAATTAGATTCGAGAGCAAATAACCATCCCGAATAACTGAAGCAGAAGTATCATCGCACGAAGACTCAATCCCTAATATTGTTACGCTCATAGCACAAATGTTTTATCTAGCCAAATTAGCTTATTATAACACCCTAACGGTTTAGAAAAGGTTGATTTTTTTGTTATTTTCGGTCGATAAAGAACCATGATGCAAACAGCCAAACGTAATGCCTCGTTCCTAATGCAATTGGTATGGTTTATGCATAAAAAGTTCAACCCATTTCAAAAGGCGACAAAAGTATCAAAAAATTAGCAAAAATACTTTTTGGAGGACTAATAGCCCTACTACTAATTCCAACCCTTCTTTGGTTAGGAGTGCAGAACGCCTATATCCAAACCTGGCTGGTTACTAAGGTAACTAAAACGCTAGCCACCACTCTAAACGCTGATATTCAAATCGGCAAAGTTGACTACAAGCTATTTAGCAGCATCGTGCTCAGGGATGTTCTGATAAAGGATCACCACAAGGATACTCTTATAGCAGCCAAGTCCATATCGGCATCGGTACTCAAGTTTGGTATTGGGGAAAATTTGCTACGGTTCCACACAGTGGTAATTGATGATGCCTACATAAATTTTGTTACCGACTCATCGGGCGTAATGAATCTAACCGCTCTGCTCGATAATATTCCTGAGGGAGACACTACAAAGAAATCGGACAAACCTTTCACCCTCGATTTTAGGAATGTTAGCATACTTGGTTCCACCTTTAAGCTCTCCAACATGGATGCCGAGCCTAAGGAATTTGGTGTTAACTTTCAGGATATGGAGCTAAACCAGCTCAACCTCGATGTAAGAAATCTCAATATTGCTGGCGATACCATAATGATGACCATAAACGACATCAACTTTACCGAGAAAAGCGGACTACGAGTTGAACGTTTACGAGCCAATTTTAGCCTGAGCAAGCACCACATGCACTTTAATAAGCTCAGAATTACAACCGACGACAGCCAGGTTCAAATGCCCAATTTAACCTTGGCCTATGACGGATACGACAAGCTAAGCCAGTTTACCGAAAAGGTTAAGCTAAACGCAGTAATATCAAAATCGAAATTAACAACACGAACGCTCTCGTACTTTGCCAGTGAACTGGCAAAATATGACGTCTCGGCCACCGTAAGCGGAAAGTTCAAGGGCACCATAGCCGACTTAAGAGGACGCGATGTGCTAATTGAAACGGGGCAGATAACTAGGTTTGCAACCAACTTTAGCATAACGGGCTTGCCAAACATAGAGCAAACAATGCTTTTTGTTGATGTTAAAGAGCTCTCAACGTTTACTAGCGACCTATCATTCATTCGCAATGCCGAGACTAACGCTCCGCTAATTGTTGTGCCAGAGCAGCTCAAAACCCTTAAAAAGGTTACCTACAAGGGCAACTTTACTGGCTATATTAACAATTTTGTTGCCTACGGTACTATAAGCTCAGCCATTGGTCAGCTATCCATGGACGTAGCCATAAAACCCGATAGCAAAAACGCTATTGATATAAACGGAAATGTATCTACCCAAAACCTAGATATTGGACTGCTAACCAACAGTCCCCTTTTAGGAAAAACTAGCCTAAATGCAACGGTTAAGGGGAATACCGATATGAAAACAAGTGTTAACGCCTTTGCCGACGTCCTCATAAAAAAACTTGAAGCCAATGGGTATCAGTACAGCAATATAAAGGCATCGGGCGATATTAACAACAAAACGTACACCGGAACTGTATTCCTCGACGACCCAAACTGCAAGCTCAACTTTATGGGTACCCTTAACTTTACCGACTCCATTCCAGTTTACGACTTTTCAGCCTTTGTACCAAAGCTTAACCTAGTGGCGCTAAGATTAAACAAGGTGGATAGCGTATCGGAAGCATCGTTCCTACTCACTGCCAAGTTTATGGGAAGCACACTTGACAATAGCCGTGGGGAAATTAAGGTAGTTAACTCCTTTTACCGGAACCAGAATGGTGAGTTTAAGATATCCGATATCACAGTTAATGCAGAGAACACCGAGGCCAGCAAGCGCATAGCAATTAAAAGCGAGTTTGCCGAGGGAGAGCTTAGGGGAAAGTACAACTATGCCAATATCTTTTCAAGCCTTGAGCAGCTAATGTTTCTGTACGTACCCGCACTAAGCAAAACAGGACAAAAACCCGTTATGGTAGGTACTGGGGTGGAAAATCCAGAGTTTAACGACTATATAATTAAGTTTAGGCTAAAGAAGACCCAAAAACTTTTTAGCGTGCTAGCCCCAAACCTCTCATTTGCCGAAAACACAAGTGTATTTGGCATATACAACCCCGATTTGCAGACGCTAAACCTAAAGGTAAAAATTCCTGAGGCCAAGATAGACCAGAATACATTTAAAGATATTACCATAGATGGTGTTACGCGTGACTCCATTTTTGACGCAAGTATTACCTGCCCAGAAATTGACCTTGGTGGCACCAAAATTAGGAACATTGCTGTAATTAGCAGCGCCGAGAACAACAAGGTAAAAGTTGCCCTATCGTGGGATAACAAGCACGCTGTTAAGAATTTTGGGGAGATTATTGCCCTTACCGATTTCAGCAAACGCCCTGAAGATTCAACCAGCATAGCTACGGTATCCTTTGCCCCATCACAGTTTACACTAAACGATACCACTTGGAACCTTGCATCAAGCAGCGTTAGGGTTGATACGGGAAAAATTGTTATAAACAACTTCTCAATCAACAACAAGAACCAGAACCTAATGGTAACTGGAACCATTTCCAACAGCCCAACCGATACGCTTAAGGTAAACCTAAATAACCTGGATGTATCAAACATCAACTTCTACTTAGCAAAACAGGGCTATAGTCTTGATGGGAACATTAATGGGTTTGCCAACGTAACCAACATCTACCAAAGCCCAATATTCTTTGCCGATGTTGAGATTAACTCGCTCTATGTAAACAGCCTACCATTTGGCGATTTCCACTTTGAATCGCGATGGTTTAACCAGGAAAAGAAGCTGTCGCTTAATGCCACTAACTTCCGCAACGACACAGTTAACCTTGTAGCCAAAGGAGATATCTACACCGAAACGCAAACCCTAGACTTAGATGTAAGCATACAAGATCTCTCCTTAAAATACGTGGAACCATTGCTGCAGGGCAACGCATCTAACCTAAAAGGAACACTAACCAGTGAGCTAACCATTACAGGACAAACCACAAGACCCAACATAAACGGGGTAGCCTACTTGAACAGAGGGGCAATTACCGTTGATTTTCTAAAAACCAACTACACCTTTAACGATAAGGTTACCATTGCCAACAGCGATATTTTGCTCGATAATTTCGTTGTAAAGGATGTGTACAACCGTAACGCTATGGTAAACGGGAATATCAGAACAAAATATTTTCAGGATATAACCCTAAACCTTAACATAAGACCCGAAAACTTTCAGTGCATGAATACCACAGAAAAGGATAACGACCTTTTCTACGGCACCGTTTACGCATCGGGGTTAATAAGCATTACAGGGCCGCCCAATAACATAAACATGGCAATTAGCGTTAAAACGGAGAACAACACCTCCTTTTTCTTGCCATTGCCCGAAGGCGGTAGCGTTACCGAGAGCAACTTCCTAACCTTTGCCAGCAGTAACCCCGACGACATATATATTGAAGAGGCCATTCCCTTTGAGGAGGAGGAAAAGAGCAATCTAGCGCTTACCTTCGACCTAGAGGTAACCCCTGCCGCTCAAGCGCAAATTATTATTGATAAAAAGCTGGGCGATATTATAAAAGCGAACGGTTCTGGAAACCTGAAGATGGAGGTAAACCCAGCCGAAGATAAGTTTAAAATTTTTGGCGATTACGTTATTGAGAAAGGAGACTACCTTTTCACGCTACAAGGAGTAATCAACAAGAAGTTTAGCATTACTCAGGGCAGCAAAATATCGTGGGGGGGCGAACCCACCGATGCCAATATGGACATAACCGCCGTTTACAAGGTTAAAACATCACTTGAGCAGCTAGCTCTAGACCAGCAAAACATAGAGAAGTACAAGCGCCGCGTTCCCGTTGACTGCCAAATACTGCTAAACGGTAAGCTTATGGAGCCCAGCATTGGCTTTAACATAGAGGTTCCCACTGCCGATAGCGATACCAAGGCCATGGTGGCCAATGCCCTTAACACCGACGACAAGATGAGCCGTCAGTTCCTCTCTTTGCTGGTTATTAACAGCTTTATTGCCGACCCATCGCTTGTGGCCGCATCCGATCCTCAAACCCAGTCAAGCGGAGGCAACAGCGGCTTTAGTCAGGGCATATACAACACGGCAAGCGAGCTGCTATCTAACCAGCTTAGCAACTGGTTGTCGCAGTGGAGCGATGCCTTTGATATTGGAGTGAACTACCGCCCAGGAGACCCCGCATCGGAAGGAAAAGTTAACTCCGATGAGCTTGAACTAGCCGTATCAACCCAGCTCCTAAACGATAGGGTTACAATAAACGGCAACGTTGACATGGGCGCACGCAACTCCAACAGCGCAATAGCAGGAGACTTTAACGTTGATGTAAAAATAACTGAGTCGGGTAAGCTACGCCTAAAGGCCTTTGCCCGATCCAACGACAATATGGTGTTTAGCGAGTTGGCTCCCTACACAACTGGAGCAGGTATAATGTTCCGTGAGGAGTTTAATAACTTTGAAGACCTATTAAAACGATTCAAGGAGAACTTTAAGTCCAAACGCAAACAAGAGAACAACTATGTTGAACAAGATACAACCTCAACCGTTTATCTTACACCTCCAAAAAATGGAGTCCAAAGCAAACAATAAGCCCAACGCTTTCACGTTTTTTTATTAATTTTCGGCCTTAAACAATCAGAATAGATGAACGCACTTCTAATCCTACAGCAGATCGATGTAGCAGCTCAAGCTCTGGCAAACCAACCAGACGAACTTAAAATGAACTTTTGGCAACTAGCCATGAAGGGTGGATGGATTATGATTCCGTTACTCCTACTCTGGGTTATTGCAGTTTACATTTTCTTTGAACGGTTCTGGGCCATAAAAAAAGCATCGCGCACCGATGAAAACTTCATGAACCGAATCAAAGAGTACATTCATGAAGATAAAATAGAGGCAGCACTTGCCCTTTGTCGCTCAAACGAAAGCCCTGTATCAAGAATGATTGAAAAGGGGATTCAGCGTATTGGTCGTCCATTGGCAGATGTAAACCAAGCCGTTGAAAACGTGGGCAACCTTGAAATATCAAAACTAGAAGAGAGCCTACCAACCCTTGCAACCATAGCCGGTGGAGCACCAATGATTGGATTCCTTGGAACCGTTATTGGTATGATTAGAGCTTTCTACGACATGTCTATGGCCGGAAACAATATTGATGTAGGACTGCTATCGAGCGGTATTTATACCGCAATGGTAACAACCGTTGCTGGTCTTATTGTGGGTATTGCTGCATACTTTGGATACAACTACCTAGTAGCAAAAATTGAAAAGGTAGTGTTTACCCTTGAGGCAAACACCACCGAATTCATGGATCTTTTGAACGAACCTGTGGCATAGCGCCAAAAAAACGCAAAAAAATGGCTCTAAAAAGACGTACCAAGGTTGATCCTAGTTTCAGCATGTCGTCCATGACCGATATCGTTTTCCTACTACTGGTATTTTTCATGGTAACCTCCACGCTGATTCACCCCAATGCGCTAAAGCTATTGCTACCTCGTAGCAACAGCCAAACATCGGCAAAGGCTATTACTACCGTTTCTATAACCAAGGAACTAAACTACTACATTGAAACCAATCAGGTTCCGCTAGAGGATATTGAAGGTATTTTACAATCGAGACTTAACGGACAAGAAGAACCTACAATTGCCTTGCACGTGGATAAGTCTGTTCCAATGGAGAACGTTGTAAACATTATGAACATCGCTCAAAGCAATAAATACAAGCTAATTCTTGCCACACAACCACTTAAATAAGAGAGGCAATACCCATGCTTTCAGCAAAAAATAGAGGAATAATAGGATCGGTACTGGTGCACGCAGTGCTTCTTGCACTTTTGTTGCTATTGGGATTTACCACTCCCCTCCCCTTACCTGCCGAAATGGGTATTCTAGTCAACTTTGGGAATAGCGATGAGGGAATGGGGCTTGAAGAACCCAAAGTACAGGAAGCCGCACCACAAACGGCAACCGCTGCCCCCACCGAGGCTCAACCCAATGAGGAGGCCCCGCTAACCCAAGATTTTGAAGAGGCAGCAGCCCTTCCCCCAAAAAAGAAGGAGCAGCCAAAACCAAAGGAGAAACCAGTAGAAAAGCCCAAGGAAACGACCAAACCCGCCGAAGAGAAGCCAAAGCAAGAGGTTGTTGAGGAGAAACCACGTGAGAGTAATCCAAAAGCCCTTTTCCCTGGCAAAAAAACCGATGGAACAACCACCTCTGGCGAAGGGGTAACGGGTACAGCAGGCAACCAAGGTAAATCCGATGGCTCCGTTGACTCTAATAATAGAGAGGGAGGCCCTGTTGGTGGCGGTACTGGCAATGGCATAAGCTTTAGCTTAGGTGGTAGGCAAGCATCAAATCTTCCGCTACCCAATTACCCAAAGCAAAAATCGGGTAGCGTTGTTGTTCAGGTAACCGTTGATAAGCAAGGTAATGTAACCAAGGCTGTACCAGGTGTTAAAGGCTCTACCACGCTTGACTCTGATTTACTAAAAGCAGCTGAAAATGCTGCCCTAAAAGCAAAATTTGATGTTAGCACTACGGCACCAGCATACCAAACAGGAACAATAACTTATGTGTTTAGGTTGAAGTAAGGAAGCATCCTTTTTAACAAAATAACGCTCCCACTTGGGGGCGTTTTTTGTAATGTAACGATTTGATGTGACAAAGGAACTTCTAATCCCCCTAAAACAGCAACAGTTTTACAGCAAATACAAAAACTGTAACCAGTAGCACCCAACGCACAAATACTGCCCCTTGTTTTACGGCAACCCTTGTGGCAATCCATGCACCCAGCATATTGCCTGCACCAAGAATAAGACCAAGCGTGTAATTAACTTGCCCATTAATAATAAAAACAGCAAGGGCAACAACAGTAAACACAAGCACAATTAGCACCTTAATTGCATTAGCCTTTAGCAAATCAAACCCGGCACCCAGCACCAAACCTGCCAAAAGAAAAAAACCAACCCCAGCCTGTATAAACCCGCCATAAAATCCAATTCCAGTAAAAACAAGAATACGAATAAGACTGGGCTTTGCATGCACCCTACCCGCTTGCACCTTAACCCATTTCTCTGGCTTAAAAAGGATTATAAAGAACATAAACACCAAAAGCGCGCCAATAATCCTATTCATTAGCACCTCGTTTATGTTTACGGCCATAACGGCTCCTAAAAGTGCACCTACAGTTGCTGGAATGGTTAACCAAAGTCCTTCGCGCCATTCAAACACCTTTTGCTGCTTAAAACCGCCAACAGCAACAATACTCTGCAAGAGTATCCCTATTCGGTTTGTACCGTTTGCCACATTGGCCGGTAATCCCAAGAATATAAGTAACGGAAGGGTTAATAAAGAACCGCTTCCTGCAAGCGTATTAATAAAACCAGCAGCTGTGCCAGCAGCAATCATTAGTATATACACAAGCAAATCGTTCATGGTAATAAGATTGAGGGGAACTAAGCAAATATAAACTTTATGCAGCAATACCTTAATACGCCACCTATAAAAGCGAAAAAGCACCCAGAAATGTTTCTCTGGATGCTTTTCAAATCTATCATGAAAGGAAAGGTTATACTACCATGCAAATAGAGGGAAATCCTTCATAAGCTTGTTAACCTCAGCGCGAACCTTTTCAATCTCGGCCTCGTTCTCAATGTTAGAGATAACACGGTCAATTAGATCAACAATAATTGGCATGTGCTCCTCTTTAAGACCACGGGTTGTAATTGCAGGAGTTCCTACACGGAAACCTGAGGTTTGGAATGGCGAGCGAGAATCGAAAGGAACCATGTTCTTGTTAATGGTGATATCGGCCTTAACAAGAATGTTCTCAACCTTCTTTCCGGTAATATCAGGGAACTTAGTACGAAGGTCGATAAGCATAGAGTGGTTATCGGTACCACCGCTAACTACCTTGTAACCCTTTTTAATGAACGCATCGGCTAGAACCGCTGCATTCTTCTTAACCTGAGTTTGGTAATCCTTAAAACCAGGAGTAAGCGCCTCACCAAAAGCAACTGCTTTAGAAGCAATTACGTGCTCTAGTGGACCACCTTGAATACCTGGGAATACGCTTCCGTTTAGGATTTGCGACATCATCTTAGTTTCGCCCTTAGGAGTTTTTAGTCCCCATGGATTCTCGAAATCTTTACCCATTAAGATGATACCACCACGTGGTCCACGAAGGGTTTTGTGGGTGGTTGATGTTACAAAGTGAGCGTATTTAACAGGGTTATCAAGTAAACCAGCAGCAACAAGACCTGCAGGGTGTGCCATATCAATCATAAGAAGAGCACCAACCTTGTCGGCAATCTCGCGCATGCGCTTGTAGTCCCACTCACGGCTATATGCAGAAGCACCACCAACAATAAGCTTTGGCTTGTGGGTTAGAGCCTGCTGCTCCATCATATCGTAATCAACACGACCAGTTTCCTCGCTAACTCCGTAAGCAACGGCATTGTATAGGATACCAGACATATTTACAGGAGAACCGTGGGTTAGGTGACCACCATGAGAAAGGTCTAAACCAAGGAAAGTATCACCAGGTTTAAGAACTGCCATAAATACGGCCATGTTAGCTTGAGCACCTGAGTGTGGCTGTACGTTTGCGTACTCAGCACCAAAAAGCTCTTTTAGCCTGTCAATTGCAAGCTGCTCGGTTTGGTCAACAATTTCGCAACCACCATAGTAACGTGCACCAGGATAACCCTCGGCATACTTGTTGGTTAGTACAGAACCCATAGCCTCAAGTACTTGTGGGCTTACAAAGTTCTCCGAAGCGATTAGCTCAATGCCATGCATCTGGCGCTGACGCTCCTTCTCAATTAAATCGAATATTTGAGTATCTCTTACCATAATTGCAATGTATGAAGTGTATAATTTTTGGTAAAATTAAGCCTTTTATAACGGACAAAAAACATTTTATTTAACACAAACTCGTGTTATTAAAATAACAAAATAGGGCTATTAGTGAAGGCCGCTACTCATCGGAGAACTGCACAAGTACATCCCGATAAGCGTTGAAAATCTTTGATTTGGATACAAATCCAACATACCTCCCTTTATCCACAACGGGTAGGTTCCACGCACTGGTATCCTCAAACTTGCGCATCACGCTATCCATGGGCTCATCCAAGTAAATGAAGTCTGGAGGCAACGACATTAGCTCCCGCACATAGGTATTCTCATACATATCGGCATTGAACATTATATCGCGGATATCATCAAGAAGTACAATGCCAAGCATCATCCCATCTTTATCAACCACAGGAAATATGTTACGCTTTGACTTGCTTATAGTTTTAACCAGTTTACCAAGCGAATCATCGGGATTGATGGTTGATAGATCGGTTTCAACAACAGAGCCTATACGCATCAGGGTTAGAACAGCCTTATCCTTATGGTGAGTAAGCAAATCGCCCTTAGCAGCCAAGCGCTTGGTGTAAATTGAGTGCGGCTCAAAGTACATAATGGTTATGTACGATATGGTTGATGCTATCATCAACGGTATAAACAGCGCATAGCCACCGGTAATTTCGGCAATTAGGAAAATAGCTGTTAGTGGGGCGTGCATTACGCCTGCCATCATGCCTGCCATGCCCACTAGAGCAAAGTTACTTTCTGATACATCAATAAAGCTAAACAGGTTAATTACCCTAGCCACAAAAAAGCCAGCAATACCACCCATAAAGAGAGTAGGCGCAAAGGTTCCACCAATACCTCCTGCACCCGTTGTAGCTGCGGTGGCCAGCACCTTTATTCCCAAAAGCATCACTAAAAACAGAAGCAAAAGCCAGTACTCGTTTTGGAATGAGAAGAAAAGGCTGTTGTCAAAAATAGCCGACCACCGTCCATCAAGCAGTGCTTGCAAAGTATCGTAACCCTCACCATAAAGAGGGGGGAAAAGAAATACCAGTAACCCCAACACAACGCTACCCAATATCCACTTCTTGTAAGGGCTCTTTACCTGCGAGAACTTAGACTCAACCTTCATTAATACACGTGTGAAGTAAAGCGAGACAAAGCCACAAAAAATTCCAAGAATAATAAAGTATGGTATGTTGTGGAGCGCAAACGGACGAATAACGGTGTAATCGAACACAACCCCTCTCCCCAAAAGGAAGTACGAAATGGTTGCTGCCGAAACTGCCGAAATTAGCAATGGAACAATGGATGCCATTGTTAAATCAAGCATCAAAATCTCAAGGGTAAAAACTAGTCCAGCAATAGGTGCTTTAAAAATTGATGCAATTGCACCAGCAGCACCACACCCTATCAGCAAGGTTAGGGTTTTGTAGTTAACCCTAAACATTTGCCCAATATTGGAACCAATAGCAGCACCAGTATATACAATAGGTGCCTCGGCTCCTACCGATCCGCCAAATCCAATGGTCATGGCACTTGCTACCATCGACGAGTAGGTATTGTGCGGCTTAATTCTACTCTTATGCCGCGACATGGCATACAAAATTTTTGTTACACCATGACTAAGATTATCGCGAATAATATATCGTACAAAAATTATTGTTAATAGGATACCTATGCCTGGCAACGCAAGGAACAGGTAACTCTCCGAGTCCTTATCTTGAAGTAATACGAGCTGTTCATGAATAAAGTGAACAAGGTTTTTTAGAATAACAGCAGCCAGTCCGCTAAGAATTCCCACAATTAAGCTCAAAACTAGGATTAGCCTCTTTTGCCCTAGCCCTCGCATTTTAATTAGCAGGGGATAGAAAAACCTATACGATGTACGGTGTAACGATATCTTTTTCATCACTTTTATCAACAAAAACACAAAGGTAACCAAAGCGATATAATATTGCAGCAAAAACTTTATGCAATACAACACATCTGTTGGCAACAACAGAACAGTTTGCATTTCCCACCTAGCACTACATTTGGACTTAACCATTACCAATAACATTTGTTTTACTAGTTTTGCAAACGCTTTTAGCTTAGCAGCAAAGCAACTGAACTGCGATAACTCAAACAACTTTTTTACATGAAAAACAGAATTTGCTCTCTTTTCAACATACAATACCCCATAATTCAGGGTGGAATGGTTTGGTGCAGTGGCTGGGAACTGGTCACAGCGGTAAGCAATGCTGGTGGACTTGGCCTTATTGGCGCTGGCTCCATGCACCCCGATAACCTAAGGCATCATATCCAAAGAGTAAAGCAGCATACCAATAAACCTTTTGGGGTTAACGTTCCGTTGCTATACCCCGAAATGGATAAGGTAATGCAAATTATTGTTGATGAAAAGGTACCCATTGTTTTCACCTCGGCAGGTTCGCCCAGTAAGTGGACTCCATTTCTGAAAGAGCACGGCATTACCGTTGCTCACGTAGTATCTAGCGCCAAGTTTGCCCTAAAGGCGCAAGCAGCAGGCGTAGATGCCATTGTTGCCGAGGGCTTTGAAGCAGGAGGTCATAATGGACGAGAGGAAACAACTACTCTGGTGCTCACCCCCAGCGTAAAAAAAGCCATAACCATTCCGCTAATTGCAGCAGGAGGAATTGCAACAGGCGATGCCATTCTGGCTGTAATGGCACTTGGTGCCGAAGGAGTGCAAATAGGGAGTCGCTTTGCTGTTTCAAAGGAGTCGTCGGCACATGTAGCATTTAAGCAGCGTGTGGTTGACTCGGGCGAAGGCGACACCATGCTTTGCCTAAAAAAACTTGCGCCAGCCCGACTCTTAAACAACGCATTCTACCAAATGGTAGCGGCAGCAGAAAATAACGGGGCATCAACACAAGAACTTACGCAGCTGTTAGGAAAAGGTAGAGCAAAAAAGGGTATATTTGAAGGAGACATAAACGAAGGGGAACTTGAGATTGGACAGGTTAATGCACTTATAAACGATATCCCCACAGTTGCAGACATTTTCCACAACCTTATTACCGAATACGCCGAAGCACGCAACAGGCTGCAAAGCAACAGCCTTTTTTAGCTTTAGCAAAAAACTTACAGAATGATAGCAATAGAAAAGTTTACATTAGATAATGGCTTTAGGGTTTTGGTTCATACCGACAATAGCACCCCTATTGTTTCGTTCAACATGCTGTACAACGTGGGCTCACGCGACGAAGAACCCGACAAAACTGGCTTTGCGCATCTTTTTGAGCATCTAATGTTTGGAGGCTCTATTAACATCCCATCGTTTGACGAACCACTGGAACGTGTTGGTGCCGAAAACAATGCCTTTACTTCCAACGATATTACCAACTACTACATTACCGTTCCAAAACCAAACTTGGAAACCGCTTTCTGGATGGAGAGCGATCGCATGCTTAGCCTTGCCTTCTCCAAAAAGAGTTTAGATACACAAAAGAAGGTGGTGGTTGAAGAGTTTAACCAACGATACCTTAATCAACCCTACGGCGATGTATGGTTACTGCTTAGACCACTTGCATACAAGCACCACCCCTACCAGTGGCCAACCATTGGCAAATCTGTGGATCATATAAAAAATGCAACCCTCGACTATGTAAAGGAGTTCTTTTTTAAGCACTACGCCCCAAACAACGCTATTTTATGCGTTGCGGGACCTGTATCAAAAGAGGAGATTTACCAGCTAAGCAACAAGTGGTTTGGTCCAATAGAAAGGCGCGATGTTATTGCCCGCAATCTACCTAAGGAACCAACGCAAACGGAGCCCCGCAGATTAGAAGTTGTGCGTGATGTACCTTACGACGCCATATACAAGGCATTCCATATGTGCAACCGGAACCATCCCGATTTTCACACATACGATCTAATGTCCGATTTACTATCGAACGGCCGGTCGGCAAGGCTTTTTCAACGACTTGTTAAGGAGCTAGGCCTTTTCTCCGATGTAAACGCCTTTATTACTGGCGACATAGACGATGGGCTATTTGTTATTACAGGCCGATTGGTTAAAGGCACCACCTTTGAACAGGGAGAGGCCGCTATTGATGAAGAGCTAGGCCTTTTGACATCAGAACCAATATCGGAATACGAACTAGAGAAAGTAAAAAATAAGTTTGAGTCCAACTTCACCTTTGGCGAAACCAGTCCGTTGGACAAAGCCATGAACCTTTGCTTTTTCGAACTAGTTTCACAAGCCGAAGATATTAACCAAGAAGTTGTCAAGTATCGTAGCGTTAGCGCACAGCGCGTAATGGAAGTAGCCAATGAGCTATTCCGCCCCGAAAACTCTTCAACGCTGCTAATAAAAGCCAAGAACTAACGCAAAAACATTTACCATGCTTAATAGAAAAACACCCCCAATACAAGCACACAACGGGCACATAGAGGTAAAAGAGGCTCAAGAAATTATGCTACCCAACGGCATTAAGCTGCTCACCATTAATGCCGGAACACAAGAGGTTAGCCGAACCGAGTTTATTTTTAATGCTGGAACCCGATTCCAAAAAAAGGTGCTTACCTCACGTGGTGCTATAACCATGCTTACCGAGGGAACAGCAACGTTATCGTCGATGCAAATTGCTGAGCAGTTCGATTTTTACGGCAGCTACGTTGAGCAAACTGCCGATAGAGATTTTGGAGGCCTTACGCTGTTCTCCCTTAACAAATTCTTGCCCCAATCGCTAGAACTGGTAGAGAAGGTGCTAAAAACGCCCACTTACCCAGAAAAAGAGATTCAAACATACAGAGTTAAGGGTAAGCAAACCCTACAAGTTGAACTGGGTAAGGTAAGCACCCTAGTCCGCCAGAAGTTTTTCGACACTATTTTTGGGGCAAACCACCCGTATGGCGAGTTTGCCCAGCCCGAAGATTACGACAAGGTAGAACAAGCCGACCTGCTGGATTTTCAGCAGAAACACATCAGCTCATCAAACTGCACCATTATACTAGCAGGTAAAATAAGCAACAACGAAGTGGCGCTAATTGAGCGGCTGTTTGGACAGGAGAACTGGGGCAAACCGCATCAAACCGATTTTTCGCTCCCCTCCATGCCCCAAACCTTTGAGCAGAAGCACTGGGTTGAGAAAGCAGATGCAGTGCAGTCGGCCATAAGGGTTGGACGCCGCATGTTTCCCCGCACCCATCCCGACTTCCCAGGAATGGCTGTATTAAATACCATTCTTGGTGGATACTTTGGTTCTCGTCTAATGAAGAACCTGAGAGAGGATAAAGGATATACCTACGGAGTATCTAGCGGGCTGGCTCCGCTGCGCGAATCTGGTTTCTGGGTTGCAGGAGCAGAGGTTGGATCGGAGTTTACGCTACCTGCACTTGAGCAAATATACCTTGAGATAAACAGGTTAAGAACCGAACTAATACCCAATGAGGAGCTAAGCTTAGTTCGCAACTACCTACTTGGCGAAGCGCTTAGAACCTTTGATGGCCCCTTTGCCACCGCCGAAACCATAACCAGCCTGTACGAGTACAATGACCTAGATTACTCCTTCCTGCACAACATGTTGCATACAATTCATAACATCACCAGTAAGGAACTAATGGAATTGGCAAACAAGTACTTAAGCCCTAACGACCTTATAGAATGTGTTGCAGGTAGCGTAAGCAATATTTAGCCAAACTCGTATTGCAAAACAGCAGTAACCAAGCATACAATTAAGGCAAAAATGCTACTTTTAACCAATTGAAATACCCGCTGAAGCATAAAACCAAATTAAGATGAAACGGCTACAAGTAATACTACATCTTATATGTATTATATTAGTTAGTGTGGCGGTTCAAGCCCAACCGTACGGAAAACCGCTAAAGCCAACCTTTACGTACCTCACCATTGACCCAGGAACAGGACTACCTCAGCTGTTTTGGGCTCCACCCGCATTCGAGCCTGGGCATCCAAATCCCACTGGGTACATTATATACAAGCAACTTGCCGACAATACCGGCAATAACAATTACCACGAGTGGGAAACCATTAACGACCCATCAACACAATCGTATATTGATATTGCCTCTAACGCCAACACTGGTTCAGTTTCGTACACACTGGCCTCGGCAGGATCTAACGATCCCAGTGAGCAAACATCGCCACATACATCAATGTTCCTAACGGTACGCTACGATTCTTGCCAAAACAAAGCCGTTTTGGAGTGGAACAAGTATGTGGGGTGGCGAAATATCGATATTTCACACTACAACATATACGTTGGCAACGATACCAATTGGCAGAACTTCCAAAAGATCGACACGCTGCTTAATAAAACGTTGACCTCATTTACCTATACCGTAGAGCCATTTAGGGACTACTACTTTTACATTGAGTTGGAACGCGTTAACCCCAGATTAGCTACCAGATCAAACATGGTTACCATTAACACCCGGCGTGCTATACAGCCTTCATACATGCAGGTTGACTCTGTAATAGCACAAGAAAATGGGAATCATATCTACTTTAGAATAGACCAAACCTCAGAACTACCAACATACAAACTCGTTAGATGGGAGCAGAAGGATTCCGTACAAAGTATTTTTAGCGCAAAAGATTTATACACATTCAGTAACAAAAGCATTACATATTACCACGATACTTCCGATGGATGGGCAGCCAGAACACGTCCCTTTCACTATAAACTCGATGCGTACAATGGCTGCAATAGAGCCACAACGGCATCAAACCTTGGCAACTCCACCATACTAAGGGTATCGCATAAAAACACGGAAAACCAACTTGTTTGGAACAACATTAACAATCCGCATAACCTAGCTGTAACATGGAAAATCATTAGGGAGGTAACGCAAAACGAAGCAACATCTTCCGAAGTTATTTTTAATGGCGTAAACCCTACCGACACAACTTGGGTTGATGATATTACTCCATTTAAAGGGCAGGGCTACTCATCCGTATTCTGCTATCAGGTTGAAGGTACCGTTACCGCAAGCGCCAGTATTGATGCCTTTAAAAGCCGCAGCCGCAAAATTTGTGTTGATGTAACACCCGATATCACAATGCCCAATGCCATTGACCCATCCGACACACGCAGTGGGCTGGTTTACCCCCGAAATATCTTTGCACCAATTGTATCGTTTAATGCAACCTACACCCTTACCATATATAACCGCTGGGGCCAAATTATTTACCAAGGCAACCAAGGCTGGAACGGGAAGCTAGCCAATGGCGCATTTGCCCCCGAGGGTGCTTACGTATATAGGCTCGAGCTACAAACCCAGAATGCTCAAAACCTAGTAAAAACGGGAAGTTTAACGGTTATATACCCTAGAAAGTAGCCTCACAGTATTTTCTAGCGGTTCACAAAACATTGAGTTATAACTAACTATTTTTCACCATATGAATCTCCAAGCCGAAGAGGAAAAGAATCTTATTCAGAAGCATCTAGACGATCTACTTCAAAACTGCCCTCGATGCCAAAAGGAGGAGGATTTAAAGCTTGTAATGAAAGCTTTTAACCTTGCCAACGAAGCGCACAAGGGAGTTAAAAGAAAGTCGGGTGAGCCATACATAATACACCCCATTGAGGTTGCTAAAATAGTTGCCAGCGAGATTGGACTTGGAGCAAAAGCCATTGCGAGTGCCCTTATGCACGATGTTGTGGAGGATACCGATTACACCGTTGAGGATATCGAACGCCTTTTTGGTCCCAAAATAGCATCCATTATTGATGGGCTAACCAAAATATCTGGAGTTTTCGATGCCAACTCATCGTTACAAGCCGAGAACTTTAGGAAGATGCTCCTAACACTTACCGACGATATTAGGGTTATCCTTATAAAGCTTGCTGATAGGCTTCACAATATGCGCACCCTAGATTCACTCGCGCCCCACAAACAGCTCAAAATTGCAGGAGAAACCATATACCTATACGCTCCCCTTGCCCATCGCCTAGGTTTGTACAATATCAAAAGCGAGCTGGAAGACCTTAGCCTAAAGTACCGATACCCCAAAATATACGAGGAGATAAAGGAGAAGATAACCGACTCCGAGAAAAGGCGAATGCAGCTTATCAATAGGTTCTCCCTCCCCATTATACAAAAACTAGAAGAGAACAACATTGATTTTGAGATTAGCGGAAGGCCAAAATCAATCTACTCCATCTGGAAAAAGATTCAAACCAAAAACGTGGCCTTTGAGGATATATACGACCTTCTGGCCATTCGGATTGTGTTTAACCCCTACCCTCACATTCCTGAGAAAACCCAGTGCTGGCATATATACTCGCTAATTACCGACATATACAAGCCAAAGCCCGACCGCATTCGCGATTGGGTTAGCACACCCAAAGCCAATGGTTACGAAGCGCTCCATGCCACCGTTATGGGGTCCAACGGGCAATGGGTTGAGGTACAAATTCGCTCCCGCCGTATGGATGAAATTGCCGAACGCGGTTTTGCGGCACACTGGAAGTACAAAGATTCCGACACCACAACCCAAGAGAACGAACTGGACAAATGGATAAAACGCGTGAGGGAAATGCTAGAAAGCCCAGAAAGCAATGCGCTGGAGTTCCTCGACGAGTTTAAGCTGAACCTTTTCTCATCGGAAATAGTTGTGTTTACCCCAAAGGGTGAAACAAAAACGCTCCCCAAGGGAGCAACGGCCCTCGACTTTGCCTACGAAATTCACTCAGAAATTGGCAATAAGGCCATTGGGGCAAAGGTTAACCACAAGTTGGTACCACTTAGCTATAAGCTAAACAGTGGCGACCAAATAGAGGTAATTACAGCTGCAACACAAAAACCTGTTATTGAAGCGCTAGCACAAGTAGTAACAGCCAAAGCAAAATCGGCAATAAAATCGGCGCTAAAAGCCGAAACTAAGAATAGAATAGAGAAAGGAAGGCAAGCCGTAGAGAATGCACTTGTGGAACTGGGAATTCAACCATCGTCACGTGTATTTAAAAAGATACTACCAGCCTACGACGTGCTCTCTAAGGATGAGCTATACAGCAAAGTGGGCTCAGGCATTATTGTGCTAACCGACCTAAAGAAAATACTTAAAAAGAACACCCCAAATAAGTGGATTAGGTATTGGGGACTCCAGTTTAGCAAAACCAATCTCCGCAAAAAGGATAAAAAGCACATAGACCTTGAAGACGAAGACGATGCTCCAACCAAGTTCGACTTTAAAAAGCCCTACCTTTTAACCGAGTCAACCGACACCCAAAGCGCATCGTACCTTGTTGCCAAATGCTGCAACCCAATTCCTGGCGATGAGGTAATTGGTTACCTAACCGAGGAGGAAAACGTGATAATCCATAAAGCAACCTGCGCCGAAGCCATTAGGATTATGTCCCAATACGGCAACAGAATTGTTACGGCCAAATGGACTACACATAAAATACTATCATTCCTTGCACGCATAGAGGTAAAGGGGATGGATCGGATTGGTATTCTTAGCGAACTTATTAAGGTTATCTCCGATGAGCTTCAGGTTAACATCAGAAAGCTCTCCATCGAAAGCCACGACGGCATCTTTGAAAGCTGGATAGACCTCTATGTTCATAATATTAGCGACCTTAACAACCTAATTATGAACGTAATGAAAATAAAAGGGGTTGATAACGTAAATCGTATTGAGAAATTCGACGATTAGGTTGTTCTTAAAATAACAAAATCGGCTTCCTCTGTAAACATTTTTAGCTACCACATGTTAACCCGATAATGATTATTCGTTTTAACGGATTGTTGTTAATTATACTTTTTTTGCTACTTTTAGCTGTATTAATTTAGTCTATATAACCATGAATTGCGTAACCACAAAAGATACTGTCAAAAAGATATTCATTGAGTACCTTGAGCGTAAGGGACATAGGAAAACTCCAGAGCGTTTTGCCATACTCGATGAGATATACACCAGGGAAGAGCATTTCGATATTGAAACGCTCTACATCTACATGAAGAACAAGAACTATAGAGTAAGTAGAGCAACGCTTTACAATACCATAGAGCTACTTCTTGAGTGTGGACTAGTGGTAAAACACCAGTTTGGTAAAAACATTGCGCAATTTGAAAAAGCATACGAGTGTAAACAGCACGACCATTTAATTTGTACCTCTTGCGGTAAAGTTATAGAGTTTTGCGATCCGCGAATTCAGGAGATAAAAACAACAGCATCAAAATTCATGAACTTTAGAATATCGCATCACTCCCTATATTTTTACGGAACGTGTAACGAATGTCTTTCTGAATCAGAAAGAAATAGCAACACACCACAAGAGCCTCAAGAACAGCACGAATAAGCTACTTATAAAGTATCACGAAGCGGGATTTTTCAATTCCGCTTTTTTTATTCCCTTTTACCTTCCTTTACTTAGAACTCTAATAACTTATCAACAATAAGGTTAAATACTCAAAAAATAAGAGCACATTAAACCAACGCAAAACAGCATACTACTCACGCTACACCAACTACTTAGCAGCAACACAACACACTAATAACGTCCATAATTCTTTAAGTATATATTAGGAATTGCACCAGCTTTTTTCGTATCTTTAGGTGCTTTTTGGAATCCTAGTGCGTACGGACGGCACTGGGGTTTTTCATGTATGCTAGTCCGCATCGAAAAAGAGAAATAACCATGAAAGCAGATGTACTGTTAGGTCTTCAATGGGGTGACGAAGGCAAAGGAAAAGTTGTGGACGTACTTGCCCCTAAGTACGATGTTGTAGCACGATTTCAAGGTGGTCCCAACGCTGGGCACTCCTTAGAGTTTAACAACATTAAACATGTACTACACACCATCCCTTCGGGCATTTTCCATAACCAAATTATCAACATTATTGGTAACGGTGTGGTACTAGACCCAATCTCCTTTGCTAAGGAGATTGAATCCCTAGAACAAATGGGTGTTAACCCAACCGAATCGCTAAAGCTCTCACAAAAAGCGCATCTAATCCTACCCTCGCACAGAGAACTCGATGCCGCCTCCGAAGCCGCAAAGGGAAAAGGTAAAATTGGATCTACGCTTAAGGGAATTGGCCCAACCTACATGGATAAAACCGGCCGTAACGGTTTGCGAGTTGGCGATATACTTCGCCCCGACTTTAAGGAGCGCTACAATCAGCTAAAGGAAAAGCATAAAGATATACTTAGGCAATACGACTACCAAAGCAACATTGAGCAGCACGAAGAAGCCTGGTTTAAGGGCATTGAAACACTTAAACGCTTCGAGATAATTGAGTCCGAACACGAGGTTAACCAGTACCTAAGAGAGGGCAAAAAGATGCTAGCCGAAGGGGCTCAAGGCTCATTGCTTGACATTGACTTTGGCTCTTACCCATTTGTAACCTCTTCGAACACGGTTTGTGCTGGTGCATGCACCGGATTAGGCATTGCTCCATCAAGCATAGGTGAGGTGCTAGGTATTTTTAAAGCCTATTGCACCCGCGTTGGTGCGGGACCTTTCCCTACCGAAGAGGAGAATGAAACTGGTGAGTTGCTTCGCAAGATTGGCCATGAGTTTGGTGCCACAACAGGTCGCCCAAGGCGCTGTGGATGGCTGGATTTGGTTGCCCTTAAGTATGCTGTAATGCTTAATGGAGTTACGGCACTTATAATGACCAAAGCCGATGTTCTTGACACGTTTGATATAATTAAAGTGGCAACAGCATACTCTATAAATGGCAATATTACAGATAGAATGCCCTTTGACATTGATGTTGAAATAACTCCTATTTACAAAGAGTTTAAGGGATGGAAAACAGACATTACTAGTATGACCAAGGAAAGCGAACTACCTAAAGAACTAATGGAGTACATTCAGTTTATTGAGAAAGAAACGGGTGTTTCCGTTAGAATTGTTTCTGTTGGGCCTGCTCGTAATGCAACAATAGTGAGATAAGTACTATATAATTGCAAATAACAAAACGGGTGTCCACTTTTTGGGGACACCCGTTTTTTTATATACGCTTTTTGCATCAACTCATTTCAGAGCAACTATACATCCTCCTTATCCTTAACTATTACAGCAGTTTGCCTGTCGCTTTTATTCACTGTTGTTAAAAACGTTACAAAATTATCATACTCAACAGGTGGCAACCTAAGTAGCTTAATGCTAAATGCCCTAACACAGGTTAGTACACCATTGTCCACAACAACCTTAAGGCTATACGAACCAAACTGATTTTCAATTAGAGCTGGCTTTGGGAGCATCTCGAGCCGATAACCAACAGGCAACTTAATTTGAGTGGTATCTACATGAGAGTATGCATAGCGAATCTCCAAGTCACCTCGCCTATTTTTCTGCTTAGGGGGTAACGAGGTATGAACGGCAATGGGATTTACGGGAAAGAACAGCCTATCGCCTGATATTGAAGCATAATTCTCTGCACTAAAACCTATAAACTCTGTGGCATACAATTGAGTACTGTCGTTCAAATTGTACTCAATTTTACCAAGTGTTGGTGTTAAGGACTTATACTTTTTAAGAATAATGTTCTCCTGATCTTTTCTTGCCTGCCATAGCTCAGGGAACAAGTTCTCAATTTCTCCATTATAAGTTTTTGTTTCAATAGAACCTTCAACAGTTCCTTTTTATAGTAAAGAAAGGGTTAAGGTTCGCTCCTGCCTATTTCCCGACTCTATATGTGCAGTGTTAACCAGCACACCAACTTTTTCTTCATCAATTAGCAACGCTTTTTGATTCTGGATCACTGTTGTCCGATAAAAATACAAAAATGATGCTATTTTAAAAATACACCTTGATATGCAGCTGATTAGAAGTTGTACGTTGGCGATTTAAAGAAGTAAGCCCCTTTCAGAATAAGCGATACTGTACTTGACGTTGCGTTTCTTTTTGCCAGTCTCTATCTGGATGCTCTAAGAAACGCAGGAGGTG
>JABNAD010000071.1_pt2 | contig 63863 bp, 57 predicted proteins | sample 7240381 | NCBI WGS metagenome assembly JABNAD01 (sample SAMN11332834, study PRJNA596920) | anaerobic digester metagenome | biome: digested sludge; isolation source: digested sewage sludge-derived enrichment culture grown on H2/CO2 | place: Germany: Goettingen
TACCGGCAAAATTGAAAGTGTCAATTGTTTGCATAATTTTTTATTTTATGAGAATTTATTCATCGAAGTGTATAAACAATCTTTTAATTGGGTTACAAAGATAAGAAAAATAGAGAATTTTTTCTTTAATTATGCAGAAAAAGTTACACGTTTCTGATTTTTACTTCGTACGTGACCGGGACAGCCTTTTTATACATGGCCAATACACCGCAATATTTTTCGAACGATAGTTGACACGCACGTTCCAATTTTTCTTTCGGCAACTTGTCGCCTTCGAATTCGTACACTACTTTCAGGCCGGTATATTGTTTGGGGTATTCGTCCGTCACGTCGGATTCTATTTGAACGTTAAATCCTTTAATGTCGATGCGCATTTTTTTCAGGATTTCTACCACATCAAGCCCTGTACAACCTGCTGCGGCTACCAGAAGCAGTTTTTTAGGCCGTGGCCCTGCATCATTGCCTCCGGCATCTTCCGCCAGGTCAATTACCACGTTGTGTCCGTCAACGTCGGTTTCAAAAATGTTGTTATCTTTCCAAATGGTTTTAATTGAATGTGTCATAAATGTAATGTTTGATGGTTGATTTTTAGACCTCTTCACTGATAGATGGCCGATTTTTCCGATGCCTGTCATCCGTTCAGTTTTCGCTTTTTGATTAAACAAAAAAAAGATACTTTTGTTCTTTGAAAAAAGTCAGTATTTCGTATCAAAGTGTCAATTGTTTTTGTATTTTTGTGAAAATTTAGGCTATTATGATTGACAAAAACGCACGAGTTTTGCTCATTTACACGGGTGGAACCATCGGGATGGTTGAGAACCTGGAAACCGGAGCCCTGGAAGCCTTTAATTTCAGTCATTTGAAGTCAAACGTGCCTGAGATGAAGCGTTTAAATTTCAATGTAGACACCTACTTGTTTGATCCACCGATTGATTCATCGGAAGTCAGTCCTCAAAACTGGCAGGATATGGCCACGGTAGTGGAAGATAACTACAACGATTACGACGGTTTTGTGATTTTGCACGGCACCGATACGATGTCTTATACGGCATCGGTACTGAGTTTGATGTTCGAGAACCTGACAAAACCCGTTATATTCACCGGATCACAGTTGCCTATCGGTAAACTCCGCACAGATGGGAAGGAAAACCTGATTACTGCTCTTGAGATTGCTGCCGATAAAGATAAATCGGGAAGGCCAGTCGTGCCTGAATTATGTATTTATATGCAAAACCTGCTGATGCGTGGAAATCGAACAACGAAAGTAAACTCGGAGAACTTCAGTGCTTTTAACAGTCCTAATTATCCGTACCTGGCTGAGGTGGGGGTAGATATTCGTTACCACGATAAGTTTATTTTACAGCCGGATTATGATAAGCCTGTCATATTTAATTTCAGGCTCGATAACAACGTTGCTATCCTGAAATTATTTCCCGGTATTCAGGAAAGTGTGGTGAGGTCAATCCTTTCGGTTCCTGCACTGAGAGGTGTTGTGCTGGAAACTTACGGTTCGGGTAATGCGCCTACCGATCAGTGGTTTATTGATGCGTTGCAGGAGGCGATAGACCAAGGAATTGTTATTGTTAACGTGACGCAATGCCTTTACGGAAACGTGGAAATGCACCGGTATGAAACGGGTCAGCATTTGGAAAAATTAGGGGTTGTTTCGGGGCACGACATCACCACGGAGGCTGCTTTGGCCAAGTTAATGATTTTGCAGGGCAACGGCAAAACCCCCGATCAGGTAAGGAGGTTGATGTCGGTTTCGCTACGAGGAGAGCTGACGGAAAGGTAAAATTCTTATCTTTGTTTTCAACATACATAAGAAAACAAATGAAGAATTTAGATTACGGAGTGATAGGAAATTGCCGCACGGCGGCATTAGTGTCCAAAGAAGGGAGTATCGATTGGCTTTGTTTGCCCGATTTCGATTCTCCTTCGGTTTTTACCCGTCTGTTGGATGAGGAAAAAGGAGGGAGCTTCGCTTTTCTAGTGTCGGGTGAGTATGTTGTAACGCAAACATATCTGGGTAACACCAATATCCTTTCCACGCGGTTTGAAGCACCTGAGGGAGCATTTACCGTGCTGGACTATATGCCCCGGTACAGGACAAGCGAAAAAAGCCACTACTTGCCGCCCGAAGTCCACAGGTACCTGCGTGTTTTGTACGGAAAGCCAAAAATGCGCATTTTGTATGACCCGAAAATGAATTATGCCGGAGAAGAGGCTGTGCATACGGTTTTCCCCAACTACATAAGAACATCGTCAGCGGTAGATGCCGAGGACAAGATTTACCTCTACTCGAGCGTGAATTTCGACGTTATCCTGAGCGGTGAAGAGTTCACGCTTACGGATCATCAGTTTTTTCTGCTTTCTTACAACCAAAAGCTTGTAGCGATAGACGAAAACCGGGTCTTGCTGGATTACGAGCGTACGAAAGTGTACTGGCTTAACTGGATTAACCGTTCACGCGAGTACCGTCAATACGGAGATATGGTTAACCGCAGTATGCTGGTGTTGAAACTGATGTCGTACCAGCATTCCGGTGCCATGTTGGCAGCCGTTACAACCAGTCTGCCCGAAAGCATCGGGGAAACCCGTAACTGGGATTATCGCTTCTGCTGGCTTCGTGATGCTTCCATGTCTATCGATACCTTGCTGCACATGAAACATCAGGGCACGGCCGAACGATTTATAGGGTTCATAAAACGTATTCTGAAGTCGCGTGAGGATACTTTTCAGATAATGTACGGGATCCGGGGTGAGAGGGAATTGACCGAAGAAATTTTATCCCACCTGGCCGGATATGAGAATTCTTATCCCGTCCGTATCGGAAACGCTGCTTATAACCAGTTGCAGAACGATTCACTGGGATACCTGATGGATGTAATATACAAATACTACCTGTACTTTCCGGGGACGCTCGACGAAGTGGAGGAGATCTGGGAAGTCGTGAGAAACATGGTGCGGATGGTGCTGAAATCGTGGCGCTCTCCCGATCAGAGCATTTGGGAGTTCCGCACACGTGAATTAAATTTTGTGTTTTCCAAAGTGATGAGCTGGGTGGCACTTGACAGGGCGTCTCTGATTGCAGAGCTGCTGCACAAAGACAATTACGCGGAATTGTGGCGAAAAGAAGCAAACGGTATTAAGGAGGAGATACACGAAAAGGGCTGGAACGAAGAATTGCAATGCTTTACGCAGGCTTATGAGAATACCGATCACGACTCTTCGCTTCTGCTGATGCAGTTTTATGACTTTATTGACGCCCGCGATGAGCGTTACGTGAAAACCGTGAAGGCAATCAAAGAGAACTTGTTTCACAACGGGTTGATGTACAGGTATAAAGCTGAAGACGATTTTGGAAAACCCACCTCATCGTTCACCATCTGCACGTTTTGGCTGATAGAAGCGCTTTTTGTAATCGGAGAGACGGATCAGGCTCGTGAAATTTTCGAATCGATGATCACTTATTCCAATCACGTGGGGTTGTACAGCGAAGACCTGGATTTTGAGACCAAGCGCCAGCTCGGGAATTTCCCGCAGGCATACTCTCACCTGGCGTTCATCAATACGGCCACGCTACTTTCTGAAGAGAAGAAGCTGTCGAGGTTTATCCGTCCGTAGCAGTGTGTCGTTGTTTTTCTTCACCCGTTGTGGAAATCCTTGCGAACGACCCCGGATAATTCTCGTTGATAAAATCGATAAGTTTTTCGCGGACTGACACGCGTAAATCCCAGTTTTTAGAGGAATCTTCGCTGCTTACCAGTACACGGATTTCCTTATACCACTGTTTGCTGTCAGTAACTTGAATGTTTTGTACGCGCCCGTCCCAGTTGGGGTCGTTCTTCACTAAACCGGCAAGCTTTTTACGAAGCGGTGCTACTGGCAGGCCGTAAGAAACGTACAGGAATACTGTCCCCAGAATATTGGAGCTGGTTCTTGTCCAGTTTTGTACGGGGTTATTCAGGAAATAATCGATGGGTACAATGAGCCGTCTCTCGTCCCAGATTTTTACAACCGCATAGGTGATGTTTATCTCCTCGATCCGCCCCCATTCACCTTGAATGACTACCACATCGTCCAGGCGGATGGGTTGCGTTATAGCTATTTGTACACCCGACAAAATTTGTCCGACACTCCGTTGTGCTGCCAGTCCGACCACAATTCCCAGTACACCGGCTGAGGCCAGTAAGCTCATGCCCAATCCCTTTACGGTTTCGAAAGTCATTAATGCAATTCCGGTGAAAACGATCACTACGGTTACGATGAGTACCTTTTCAATCATATTCAGCTGGGTGAGCCGCCTACGTGCGGTCAGGTTATCGGATTGATTAACATCAAGTTTGTTCTGGAAGTACCGGAATACGGCACGGACTGCCTGGACTATCAGCCACCCGATGGAAAGAATCAGCAATACCTGTCCTGTTTTCTGTATGATATCGTAAACCCGGGTATTCTTATCGAGTAATGAACTGAAAATATTCAGTAGAATGGAGAAAATGATCCACGCAGACGGGACTTTAAAAAGCCGCACGATAAAATCATCTATCAGGCTTTGGCTTCTCAGTGCACGATTGCGCAATTTTTTAAAAATGAAGTTGGAAGCCAAAGTGAGCAAAATAAACAGGATGATGAAGATAAGAGAAACAAAAATGTGGCGCCACTTATTTTCCGTTATCAGGTCAGTTATATCGTTCATAAGATAAAAAGTCAAAAAAGTCTCTTATTTAATCAGGTTTTCAAAAAAAGGAATTACCGAGGATTGAACCGGAATCCGGTATTTAGCAGTAGGCGAAAAATGCCCTACTTTTATGCTTACCCCGCCGGGCGGAAGTGCGTGGAACATATCTTCGTCGGTGGTGTCGTCGCCGATGGCAAGGATAAAGTCGTAATTATTTTTCCCCAACAGTCGTTTTACTTCGCTGCCTTTGTTGAAGTCCGGAGATTTGATTTCCACGATTTTATTTCCGGGAACGATCTGCAAGTTCAGGCGTGAAGCCGGCCCCATCAGTGCATTTATAAGCTGCTTCTGGCGTAGTTCGGCTAGCCATACATCCACGTTCCTGTAATGCCAGACCAGCGAGGCATCCTTTATTTCCATACGTGAGCGGGGAGTTTTGTCGATGGTGTGCTCTATGATTCGAAGGATCTCATCGTCCCACGTTATTTTTTCCTGAACATTTTTATGCCATTTGTGGTTTTCCTTGAAAAATGCGCCGTGCTCAGCGGCAAAGTCCAAATCGATCCCCTTGAACCACTTGTCCAGCACCTGACGATTCCTTCCGCTGTTGATGACTACTTTGTTCTTTTTGTCGGCGGTCATCTTTTTTAATAAGTTCAACAATTCTTTGGAAGGGACTGCATCTTCGGGGTTTTTCACGAAGGGCGACAAGGTCCCGTCGTAATCGAGCAAGATTAATCTTGTGTAAGCCTGGTCGTACTCCTTTTTTATTTGTGAGAGCTGTCGTTTACCTACGATTTTCTGAAAAATTTCGTTGTTTTGCTTACTTATGTAGAGAAGTTCCTTCACGAAATCATTCGCCCATTTTTTTACGGTTTGGGTGGATATCCGTTTTTGCATGTTGTTGAGCCGGATACGTTGTTCCTTTTTCGGCATGGTCAATGCCTGGAGAATAGCCGCTTCAATTTCCTGTGTATCGTTCGGATTGATAATGATGGCATCGGTCAGTTCAATGGCTGCCCCCGCCATCTCGCTGAGTATCAATACACCGGGTTTTCCCCGTTTGGTGGCAAGATATTCTTTGGCTACCAGGTTCATTCCGTCGCGTAGCGGAGTAACCATAGCAATGTCTGCAATGTCGTAAAGTGCTACCAGTTCATTGAAGGGGAAACTCTGGTAAAAATAGTACACAGGGGTCCAGCCGAGGGTAGAATACATGCCGTTTATTTTACCAATATATTGGTCTATCCGGGTTTTCAGGTCGGCATACCTGTCCACTGCATCGCGGGAAGGTACGACTATCATTGCCAGCGATACCTTTTTGTGGTATTCGGGATGATTTTCAAGAAAATTGGCGAACCCGTTCAACCGGTGCAGAATTCCCTTGCTGTAGTCGAGCCGGTCGACCGACAAAACAATGGTTTGATTACCCAGTTCTTCTATCAGCCTTTTTGATATTTTCTTTACCTCCGGGAGTGAGGGCGCCCGATGATACTGTTCATAATTTATACCCATAGGGAATGCATCCACATGTACGATACGGTCTTTCAGGCTGATCTCGTCGAGGTTGCAGTTCAGGTCGAGAACCCGGTAGATGGCACTGATAAAATGACGCATGTAGTCGTGCGTGTGAAATCCGATTAAATCGGCTCCAAGCAACCCTTCCAGTACTTGTTCCCTTTCCGGGAGCACACGGAATAGTTCGTAAGACGGAAAGGGTATGTGGTGGAAATACCCGATGTTTACTTTGGGCTTTTTGTCGCGGATTTTTTTCGGCAGCAACATCAGTTGATAATCTTGTATCCAGACAATATCATCGTCTTCTATAAAGGGCAGCGCTTCTTCACAGAACAGTGTATTCACCTGCCGGTACGCTTCCCAGTACTCGGCTTTGTACTGTATGTATGCGAAAAAGTAATGACATAGCGGCCATATGGTGCTGTTGCTGTAACCTTCGTAATAATTTTCAATCTGTTCTCCGGACAGAAAAACCGGATGATAATTCAACTCATTCAGCTTTTCGGTAATCTCCTGCTTTTCATTTTCATCATCCACATGGACTCCAGGCCACCCCACCCAATGCATTTCCGCATCGGTTTCCAAAGACCCCAATCCTGTGGCCAGCCCTCCTTCGCTGCGTTTTACGACAAAGGAGTCTTCGGTTCTTTCAATTTTGACAGGAAGCCTGTTGGCTATAATAAGGATTTTCATACGATTCTATTTTTATTCACTTTTGTTATTGGTTCCCGCAGGATATAAGGTGTCCTGCGTTGATATACAGCATTGAACCTGGATAATTGGCGAGCAGTTCAATCAATTTTTTTCCAATCGGTTTAAAAATATAACAGTCCCGTTCCAGGAAAGATCAATTTTTAACATATTTTTATAATATAAGGGAGGAATTGGTGTTGAACTTCTGTCAGGAATCTAAAAAAAATGCAATCTTTTGCCTGTTCCATATTTTTATAGTAATTTCGTACTCAGATTTCACAATGCTTATATTCTTCAAGACTTTCGTAAAATCAAATCAATAAAATAATCATATTGTCATGACAAAAAAGAAGAACTATTTAACCTGTGACGGTAATCAGGCTGCAGCACATATCGCCTATATGTTTAGTGAGGTAGCTGCTATTTACCCGATTACACCTTCGTCGACGATGGCAGAATACATCGATGAATGGGCCGCTGCGGGAAGAAAAAACATTTTCGGGCAGCCTGTACTGGTACAGGAGATGCAATCCGAAGCTGGAGCCGCAGGCGCTGTTCACGGTTCGTTGCAGGCGGGGGCATTAACATCCACATTTACCGCATCACAGGGTTTGTTGTTGATGTTGCCCAACATGTATAAAATTGCAGGAGAGTTGCTCCCCGGAGTATTCCATGTATCGGCACGGGCCATTGCTGCACAGGCATTGTCTATTTTTGGTGACCACCAGGACGTTATGGCAGCACGCCCAACCGGTTTTGCATCGTTCGCTACGGGATCTGTACAGGAAGTGATGGATTTGGCAGCTGTTGCCCATTTGGCAGCAATAGAGAGCAGGGTACCGTTTTTGCATTTTTTTGATGGATTCCGCACTTCACACGAAATTCAGAAGATTGAAGCGTTGACAAACGATGATCTGGCTCCGTTAATCAATCAGGAGGCATTAGCCGGTTTCCGGCAGAGAGCGTTGAGTCCTGATGCACCTGTTACACGAGGAACGGCTCAAAACGATGATATTTATTTTCAGTCCCGTGAAGCGGCTAATCCTTTTTACAACGCTGTTCCGGGTATTGTTGAGAAATACCTGGAAAAACTGGCAGCTGTAACCGGCCGTAAGTACGGATTGTTTGATTATTACGGTGATCCTGAAGCGGAAAGAGTGATTATTGCTATGGGTTCCGTTACTGAAGCTATTCGTGAAGTGGTTGACCACAAAAACGCCAACGGCGAAAAAGTGGGTATGGTAGCCGTTCACCTGTACCGTCCTTTTAAAGCCGAAGCATTTCTGTCGGTCATCCCGAAAACAGCCCGTAGGATTGCTGTTCTCGATAGGACAAAAGAACCCGGTGCTACCGGACAGCCTCTTTATCTGGACGTGAAAGACAGTTTCTACGGAAAAGAGAATGCCCCGGTGATTGTCGGAGGTATTTACGGTTTATCCTCTAAAGATACTACCCCGGGACAGATTATCTCGGTTTACGACAACCTGGCGATGAACATGCCGAAAAACGATTTCACCATCGGAATTGTGGACGATGTGACATTTAAATCGTTGCCGAAAGTTGAGGAGGTCTCGATGGATGAAACAACCTACGAAGCCAAGTTTTACGGCCTGGGATCCGACGGAACGGTTGGAGCCAACAAAAACTCCATCAAGATTATCGGGGATAATACCGATAAGTATGTGCAGGCCTATTTTGCTTACGACTCCAAGAAATCGGGAGGATTTACCTGTTCCCATCTCCGTTTTGGAGATAACCGTATCCGCTCCACTTATCTGGTGAATACACCCAACTTCGTAGCCTGTCACGTTCCGGCATACCTGCATCTTTACGATGTTACCGCTGGACTGAAAAAGGGAGGAACCTTCCTGCTCAATTCATTGTGGCCGAAAGAAGAAGTCGGTAACCATTTGCCGGACAACGTGAAGAAATACCTGGCCAAAAACAACATTAAGTTGTACATCATAAATGCTACAAACATAGCGGATGAGATAGGGTTGGGCAACAGGACCAATACCATTCTCCAGTCGGCATTTTTTAAAATATCCAACGTAATTCCTTATGAACTGGCGGTGGAACAGATGAAAAAATTCATTGTAAAATCGTACGGTAGAAAAGGAGAAGAAATTATAAAAATGAACTATGCGGCTGTTGACCGCGGAGGAGAAGTTGAACAGGTTGAAGTTCTTCGGGAATGGGCGGACCTGAATGTGGATACGGTACAAAAAGACGATGCTCCGGAATTTATTCAAAAAGTGGTTCGTCCTGTAAATGCCCAGCGCGGATATGATTTGCCGGTTTCGGTTTTTGTGGGCCGTGAAGACGGAACATGGGAACACGGTACGGCTACTTACGAAAAACGCGGTGTGGCTGCTTCGGTTCCTGTTTGGAATCCCGACAACTGCATCCAGTGTAACCAGTGTGCCTACGTTTGTCCGCACGCTACTATCCGTCCGTTCGTGCTCGATGAGAAAGAACAGAAAGGGCTGGGAGAAGAGGTGGCGCTATTGAAAACACAGGGAAAACAGTTCGAGGGAACCGCTTTCCGGATTCAAGTGGATGTGCTGGATTGTCTGGGTTGTGGAAATTGCGTGGATGTTTGTCCGGGCAAGAAAGGGCAGAGCGCTCTCGAAATGGTTCCCATTACCACACAATACGATAACCAGAAGAACTGGGATTATATGGTTCAACACGTCAGCAGTAAAGCCCACCTGGTGGATACCAAGCTGAACGTAAAAAACTCCCAGTTCGCAAAACCGTTGTTTGAGTTCTCCGGCGCCTGCTCGGGTTGCGGTGAGACTCCGTACATCAAGCTTATTACGCAACTGTATGGCGACCGTATGATGATTGCCAATGCTACCGGATGTTCTTCCATTTACGGTGCGTCGGCTCCGTCAACCCCATATACCAAAAACGAAGAAGGCAAAGGGCCGTCGTGGGCTAACTCGTTGTTCGAGGATAATGCCGAGTTTGGTTTTGGATTTGTAATTGCTCAGGCAAGCATGCGTAACCGCGTAGGGGATTTGATGCAGAAAGCCCGTAAATCGGCTGACTTTTCTGATTCTCAAAAGGAGCTGTTTGTCCAGTGGATCGAAAACAAGGACAACGGAGAAGCCGTAAAAGAGATTTCGGCTCAGATTGTGGGCGTGCTTACCGGTATGGAAAACGAAATTGCCAAAGAGATCCTTTCGCTCGAAAAGTACCTGACCAAGAAATCCATCTGGGTGTTTGGTGGTGACGGCTGGGCATACGATATCGGCTTTGGCGGCCTCGACCACGTCTTGGCTATGGGGCAGGATATCAATGTGCTGGTGCTCGATACCGAAGTATATTCCAATACCGGCGGACAATCCTCGAAATCAACCCCTACAGCTGCCGTTGCCAAATTTGCCGCTGCAGGGAAACGTATCCGCAAAAAAGACCTGGGTATGATTGCGGCGACTTACGGTTATGTATACGTGGCCCAGGTAGCTATGGGCGCCAATCAGGCTCATTACCTCAAGGCATTGAAAGAAGCCGAGGAATACAACGGCCCGTCGCTTATTATTGCTTATTCGCCTTGTATCAGCCATGGGTTAAGAAGCGGTATGGGTATGGCTCAGACCGAGCAGAAAAAAGCCGTTGAATGCGGTTATTGGAGCTTGTGGCGTTACAACCCGAAACTGGAAGAAGAGGGCAAAAATCCGTTTGTACTCGACAGTAAGGAACCCGACTGGAGTAAGTTCAGGGATTTCCTGATGGGTGAAGTGCGTTACACGCAGCTGGTGAAATCTTTCCCGCACGAAGCCGATGAACTTTTTGAAGCGGCCAAGGAAAATGCCCAGTGGCGTTATCGTTCATACCAACGTATGGCCAATGCCCACTTTGGCTCAGTGGATGCTGAAACTGCGAAAGCAGAAGGATAACAATTGCATATTCATGAACATAAAAAAGCGATACGTCGGTCGGCGTTTCGCTTTTTTTGCCGGTTTGCTTTGATTTTTTTAATCGTCGGACTGCGTTAAAATCGTATCTTTGCAACCACAAACATATACAACAATGAAAATCCAAATTATCAACGGACCTAATCTTAACTTGTTGGGGATGAGGGAGCCCAGTGTTTACGGAGATCAATCTTTCTCGGCCTTTTTCGAAAGGTTGAAGGAGGTGTTTCCCAAAATCAGGCTGGACCATTATCAATCGAATGTTGAAGGGGAAATCATCAATAAGATTCATGAGACGGGGTTTGATTATGACGGCATCATCCTCAATGCCGGGGGGTATACCCACACCTCGGTTGCTATTCGCGATGCGATTAAATCGGTGAGGACCCCGGTGATCGAAGTACATATCTCCAACGTATATGCCCGGGAAGAGTTCCGTCATCAATCCATGATCTCGGCAGTTTGTGCAGGGGTGATCGGTGGGTTTGGACTGAACTCCTATCGTTTAGCTGTGGAAGCCTTGATAATGGCAAACAAAACGGATTAAAAAGTGTTTAATGGTCAGATGACATCTGAGATCTAAAAAATTCTCAACTAAATTAACAATGCTAAAACATACTAAAATTGTAGCCACAATTTCGGATAAACGTTGCGATGTTCCTTTCATTCAGCAGCTTTTTGCAGAAGGAATGGATGTTGTCAGGTTAAATTCGGCTCACCTTGACCAGGAAGGATTTCTGAAAATTATAAACAACGTTCGTGCAGTGTCGGACAGAATTGCCATTCTGGTTGATACGAAAGGCCCGGAAATAAGGACAACTGTAGCTTCCGAACCCATCGAACTCACCACTGGCGACCGGGTGAAGATTATCGGTAATCCCGGGAGCGTTTCATCCAAAGAGGCTATTTATGTCTCTTACCCGAACATTGTCGATGAGATGAACGTGGGTGACGATATTCTGATTGATGACGGAGAAATTGACCTGAAGGTGATCGATAAAGATGCTGGTTACCTGCTTTGTAGTGTGCAAAATGACGGGACGGTCGGAAGCCGGAAAAGCGTGAATATTCCCGGAGTCCGTATCAACCTGCCGAGTATAACCGAACGCGATAGAAAATTTATTGCCCTATCGGCAAAGCACGATGTCGATTTTATTGCACATTCGTTTGTGCGAAACAAAGAAGATGTATTGGAAGTCCAGAAAATTTTGAATGAACTGAACAGTCCAATAAAAATTATCGCGAAAATTGAGAATCAAGAAGGTGTGGACAACATCGATGAAATATTACGCCATGCCTATGGGATTATGATTGCGCGTGGTGATTTGGGAGTGGAGGTGGCTCAGGAGAAAATTCCGGCTATTCAGCGGACACTTATCCGGAAAGCTATCCATCATAAAAAACCGGTTATTGTCGCAACGCAAATGTTGCACACCATGATTGAATATCCCCGCCCGACGCGTGCCGAAATAACCGATGTTGCCAATGCCATTTATTACCGGACCGACGCTATTATGTTAAGCGGTGAAACAGCTTACGGAAAATATCCGGTGGAGGCGGTGAGAACCATGACAAAAGTGGCTTTTGAAACCGAAAAAACAAAACTGCCACAAAACGATATCGCCGTTCCATACCAACCTTTGGACGATAACGAAGTTACTTCGTTCCTCGCCAAACAAGCCGTTAAATCGAGCGACCGGTTAGAAACAAAGGCTATCGTTACCGACAGCCATACGGGTAGAACAGCCCGGGTTTTGGCTGCTTTCCGGGGTAAAAGTCCTGTTTATGCCATTACCACAACCGAGAGGCTGGCACGCGAACTGGCCCTGTCTTACGGAGTATGGGCACACCATCAGAGTGGCAAAGGAGATGGAAACACCAAAGAAAGCCGCCGGGCCTATTTTGTGGGTGCGATAACAAAACTGATTGAGAATAAGATGATCAAGCCTGAGGATCGCGTGGCGTACATGGGCGGCAGTTTCGGTGAAACCGGTGGAACCACTTATCTTGAAATAGCAGAAGCGTGGAGAATTTTGGAAGCGAAAGACAAATATAATTTGCCGGATTATACGCAATAAAAGATGGACAATAGACTGGAAGAGTATATATTATCGCATATCGATCCGGAGCCGGAATTACTGAAGGAAATTGACAGGGAGGTCCACGTTAAGCTGCTCCATGCGAGCATGATGTCTGGCCATTTGCAAGGCCGGCTTCTGAAGATGCTAACCCGGATGATCCGTCCGGAACGGGTGCTTGAAATCGGGACTTTTGTAGGGTATTCCACCTTGTGTTTTGCTGAAGGGCTGGAAGAGAATGGCGAGGTACATACGATAGAAATCGATGATGAACTGGAAGATTTTATTCGTTCGAATTTTGCGAAGTCTGAACTAGCAAACAAGATAAAACTGCATATCGGAGATGCTACACAAATCATTCCGGAATTTGAAGACGAAAGTTTTGGCCTTGCCTTTATCGATGCCGACAAGGAGTTGTATTGGAAATATTTCGAGGCTACGCTTCCGAAAATCAGAAAAGGCGGTTTCATTCTTGTTGACAATACGCTCTGGTACGGAAAAGTTGTAGAAAAGGTGGAGAGCAGTGACCGGGCGACCCAGGGTATTTTGAATTTCAACGAAAAACTGGCTAACGACGACAGGGTAGAAAAGGTAATCCTCCCCGTACGTGACGGGATTACGGTTGTTCGAAAAAAATAGAGAAGAATGGAAACAAACAGACAACAAAAAGTGAATCGGCTGATTCAGAAAGAGCTCGGAGAGATCTTTCTGGTGGAAACCAAAAAGATGCCGGGCGTACTGGTATCGGTTACGCATGTACGGGTAACTCCCGACCTGGGAATTGCCCACTCGTACCTGAGCATATTCCCTTCGGAAAAAGGAAGCGAAATGGTGCGGAACATAAACGATAACGTGAAATCGATCCGATACAATTTGGGAAAACGAGTCGGAAAACAGTTACGTGTTGTACCTGAACTGGTTTTTTACCTGGACGACTCGCTCGACTACATCGAAAATATTGATAAATTGTTGAAATAACGTGAATCTTTCACTATTCATCGCTCGCCGATATCTTTTCTCTAAGAAATCACACAACGCCATTAACGTCATTTCGCTTATTTCGGTTTGTGGAATTGCTATTGCAACGATGGCAATGGTTTGCGTTTTGTCGGTCTTCAACGGATTTGGCGGAATTGTGGAAGGGATGTTCAGCGCTTTCGACCCGGACCTGAAAATTACGGCCAAAGCCGGAAAGGTATTTGATTATCACACGCCCGACTTTGATAAAGCTTTACGGATTGATGGCATTCAAATGATATCGGAGTCGCTGGAAGAGAATGCGTTGTATAAGTTTGAGGACCGCCAGGTGCCGGTCCTCGTGAAAGGTGTATCGGAAGAGTTCCGGCTGATGACCGATATGGATAAACTGATGGTAGACGGCAGCTTCCGCCTTACCGAAGACGTCGTGAATTACACTACCCTGGGAACAGGCCTGGCCATCACGCTGGGTGCTCGGGCCGGATTCATAAACCCGATTGAAATTTACGCCCCGAAGCGCGACGTAAACGTTAACTTGGCAAACCCCTCGGCAGCATTCACGCGCGAAGACATACAGATAGGTGGTGTTTTCAGCCTCAATCAACCCGATGTGGATGATCAGGTGGCCATTATTCCCATCCGTTTGGCGCGTGAACTGTTCAGGTATGATAATGAAGTCTCCTCCCTCGATATCAAACTTCATCCCGATGCGTCAGTGAAGAAGGTAAAATCTGAAATTGAAAAGATATTGGGCGACGATTTTCTGGTGGAAAACCGGTTCGAGCAGCAGATTGAGTCTTTCAGGATGTTGCAGATTGAAAAATGGGTGACGTTCCTTATTCTGGCTTTCATCCTTTTAATTGCTGTTTTTAATGTGGTTGGATCACTTTCGATGTTGATTGTGGAAAAGACGATAGATATCAAAAGCTTAAAAAATATGGGAGCTAACAACAACCTTATTTCCCGCATTTTCCTGTACGAGGGCTGGTTAATCACTTTTTTTGGAATCGTTTCAGGAATTGTTGCCGGATTGACCTTGTGTTTGTTGCAACAACATTTCGGACTGCTCCGCCTGAGTAATGTTCCCGGAGCTTATGTGGTGGATGCTTATCCTGTTATTGTGCGGTTCTGGGATATTGTAACCGTCTTTGTAGTAGTTAGCATCATTTCGCTGCTTACTGTATTTTATCCCATCAATAACTTGAAGAAGAAATTGAAATTTGCGGAGGTATAATAACTATACTTTTCGCTCAAAACTATATTAATTATGAAGATTGCAGTAGTTGGAACAGGATATGTAGGATTGGTTTCGGGCGCATGCTTTTCCGAAATGGGAGTGGATGTAACTTGTGTTGACATTGACGAAGCAAAAATCGAAGGATTGAAGCAAGGTATTATCCCGATTTACGAACCCGGGTTGAAAAATATTGTGGTTCGCAATCACGATGCCGGTAGGTTGCACTTTACTACCGATTTACCGTCGGTTTTGAACGATATGGATATGGTTTTTATCGCTGTCGGAACCCCCTCGGACGAAGACGGAAATGCTGAGATGAAGTACGTCTGGAAGGTTACAGAAACCATTGGCGACCACATTGATAAACCGCTGCTGATCGTTACCAAAAGTACTGTCCCGGTGGGTACTTCACACCGGATCAAGGAACGGGTGCAGAAACGATTGGATAGACGCGGCCTCAGCAACCTGGAATTTGATGTAGCCTCCAATCCGGAATTCCTCAAGGAAGGCGCTGCTGTTGATGATTTTATGAGTCCCGACCGTGTAGTGGTGGGTGTGGAGTCGGAACGTGCCAAGGAGTTGATGACCCGGCTTTACCGCCCGTTTCTGCTTAACAATTTCCGTGTAATTTTCATGGATATTCTTTCTTCGGAGATGACCAAATATGCCTCTAACGCTATGCTCGCAACACGGATCAGCTTTATGAACGATATTGCCAACCTGTGCGAACGGGTAGGTGCAGATGTGAATATGGTGCGGCGGGGGATCGGCAGTGACACGCGTATCGGAAAGAACTTTCTTTACCCGGGTTGCGGTTACGGCGGAAGTTGTTTTCCCAAAGATGTAAAAGCGATCATCAAGGTGGCCGAAAATGCAGGGTATGAGATGAGTGTGCTTAAGGCAGTAGAGCAGGTAAATGAAAATCAAAAGAAGATTCTTTTCCAAAAATTCAGTGAGTTTTTCAACGGTGTAGTAGAGGGCAAAACCGTTGCTGTCTGGGGGTTGTCTTTTAAACCCGAAACTGACGATGTGCGGGATGCACCTGCTCTGCAACTGATAGACAGTTTGCTGGAATCAAATGTAAATGTTCGCGCATATGATCCGGCAGCTATGGATGAAGCCAAAAAACGGTTGAACGATAAAATATACTACGCTAAAGATATTTACGACGCTGCGAACAATGCTGATGCTCTCATTGTCCCTACGGAATGGAAAGAGTTTCGTCTTCCCAACTGGGAGATTCTGAAAAAAATTATGCGTACGCACCTGGTTATCGACGGGCGGAATATTTACAACAAGGAAGACCTCTTTTCCTACGGATTCGGATACAGGGGAATAGGTTTATAAAACGAAGTTCAGGTTATCAAAAAATGGATTTAATAGAAGCGCTTAACTGGCGTTATGCGACAAAACGGATGACAGGGGAAAAGATCGCGGAAAGCGACCTCAACATCATCTTGGAAGCCATTCGTTTAACGCCCACAGCATATGGTTTACAGCCTTTTAAAGTGGTTGTTACACAAAATAAAGATTTACTAAACGATATTTTCGAGAATGCTTGTCCACAAATTGTTATCAAACAATGTTCTCATCTGTTGATTTTTAAAGCCAGAAAAAAGTTGAACGTTGAATACGTTGAGGAATATTTGAGAGAAATGCAACGCCAGAGACAATCCACTGATGAATACATTGACGGTTATCGTGCAAAAATTCGCAAAGTTATTGAAAATCCGCAAATCAACAAGTTTGGTTGGATGATTCGACAAACCTATATCGCTTTGGGATATGCTACCATTGCTGCCGCGGAATTAGGCATCGATTCTACTCCCATAGAAGGGTTCGATGCACAGGCGTTAAACAAAGTACTCAAACTCGATACCGAAAAAGAAGAAGCCGTGGTGATGCTGACCCTTGGTTATCGGGATGAGAAAGAAGACAAATTAGTGAACTTGCCAAAAATTAGAAAACCGATAGATTTGATGGTGGAGAGAATATAAATAAAATGAATATACGACAAAAACAATACCATATAGTATTTGGACAAATTGCAAAAGCCACATTTATTGAAAGTAAATGTTTTGACTTATCTGAAATTGAGCTGATTTGTTTAAAAGATGGATTAAATGTTGGTCCACTATGTGATATATTTCAGGATGATTTTATCAAAAAAAGAAAAGACTGGATATCAAATACTTTTGCAATGCCGCTAATTCTAAACCAATTGTTAACAGCTGTTGATGAAGATATCGAATCAATAAAAACCCTTATCCCAAACGCTGGAAATATAAGTAATATTTTTTTATGGACAGGTTTTGACGCGTCAGAAATTATTGGAACCTCAAGGCTTCTGTATCATTTATCATCATTCGATAGAGAAATCTTTATTGCCAATTACCCTAACATACCTCTTAAATCTTTTCACGGTGAGGTTATATATCCTCCAACTTTATATACAACAGCGAGTGAGCAGGTTGAAGAGGTTGCGAAGCACTTCAAATTATTAAGCAAAAAAGAGATTGAATCGTGGACTAATTTGTGGGAAAAATCTGTTTCAGAAAAGTTTGCAATTAGACATCTTCATTCCGATGGCGTTATTTCGGGTGAAAGTGAAGCATATTTCGACACTTTTTTATTGTCCAACTGTAAAAATGAATTCCAATCCGCTGCAAGAGTTATTGGAAAAACGCTTGTAGATATTGAATTTGATGTAAGAGATAGTTATTTGAACTGGCGGCTAAAGAAATTAGTTGCCATGCAATTATTAGAATCCTCGGGCGAATTGGCGGAAATTAGAGATTATAAAGTGAAATTAATTCGCTGAATAATTTCTCTGCTGGCGCTGTTGGGTGTTTTAGGCAAACCCACGCCAAAGGTATTACTTACTCGCCCCACTCGAGCTTGCTGCCATCCCATTTGGCCAAGGCTTACCGTTTTGCCCAATATTGCTGTACCGGTAGAAGTTTTGTCTGCCCAGAGCTTGCTATGATAGGGATACTTGTGTCGCTTATTACCCAACGGTAAAATGTATAGGATTCACCAGCGGGTATATACTGACCATATAAAGGCTGCCAATACCCACTCGGCATATTGCAGGCTTATACTGCCGATGGTTTTAATATTTTCCTGTTTAAAATAGAGCATGGGATTGATAATGCCCTTTGGGTTGTTAAGTGTAATTTTTCATTCCTACATCCATCACCCGTCGCGTCAATACCGTCTATCCCGCATCGTATTAGAACTGCCCGCGGATGAGCGTCTAAACAAACTTTTTGTATTTCGTCTTCTTTGGGTCGGCTGAATTACTGTGGAATCGGTATTTTCTTTCCACAATCTCTCTTCAAAATCCCTGAGCTGTTGCTCAACTCGTTCTTGTTCCGCCTTCATTTCCTCGGGAGTGGAAGTGTATTGTGAAATGGCCAGGTTGCGTGGGTTGGTGGCCTTGTAAATTTCACCGTCGTAGTGTTTCATGCGGAAAAAATCATCGATCGTTCCCGTCATGGTGTTGTTGAGGCTTGAAGTCATGATGGGCATACGCAGAGTATAGGGGCGGAGTTCATCATACACGATCCAGAAGAGCGGATAGCGGACGGTTTGGGATTCGTAGTCGGCCTGACGATAGATAATGGGACAAAGGGCAACTGTTTTAACCCCGTAGTTCGATGTCCCGGTTTCAAAATAATAGGCTTCTTTCAGGTAATACCCCAGTACTTCGTGACTGGGAATATCCACCTCGCTGACGACGATGTTTCCGTTTTGAGTCTCGTGGAAAATTCCGAACCTGTCGAGAAATTCCTTGAAATCGATTTTATATTCATCCGTGAAGACCTCCCTGCCGTCCAGGTACTCGTAAGCCGTAATTTTGTTTTCGGAGAGCAGGTTGAAAATCAGGGTGAACAGGTTCATCCGACCTTGTTCCGGCAATACCGGATAGTAGAGCGGCGCGTTGCCTTCCTTTGACAGATCGAGATAACGGTAAATTTCACGCAACCATTTGGCATCGTTGATATCCGTGGATTGTGTACGGTTCATCTGTGTGGCGCGGCTGGTTAATTCCACGGTGCTGTTTGTATTGGATTGGCCTTGATTCCGGCGTTGCAGCCTTTCCCGCGCAGTCTCCTGGGAGAAACAGTTTCCGATACAACAGAAAATAAAGAACGAAATAAATATTGGCTTAAATTTCATTGTCGTATAATTTTTTAAATTTCCAGTCCGGGACTTCAATGCGTAAATCAGTTCACCCTCACCTCAATCACTGCTATTTCCCTTTCCAACCCATCGGGGCCGATGGCTTTCACGCCCGAAATATAGAAGTATTTGCCGCGTTGTAACCGGCGGATTTGTTCTTTTTGCCTTTCCGAAAACCGACTTCCTTCAGACACTTCGGGAATAGCATTTCCCATGGAGTCGAAAAACAGGGTGCGAAAGCCGGTTACCCGGAAGGGAATATTTAAAATGCCGTCGTCAATGGCGGCTTTTATCCCCTGAGTATTTACCAGCACGGCTTTGGCCAGGTTGCCGCCTTTAAAAACAACCGGGTTCCCGTTGGCATCAGCATATTCGATATAGGGGCTGGGGTCGGGTAGAGAGCGGACACGAAAATTTTTTGACGCCAGTTGCCGTACCTGACTGCCCGTTCTCGCGGATATCGAGACGGTGGCATCCCGGCCGGCGGCAACAGGTTTGGCTTCCCATAAGTTGCCTTTTCGGACGAGTGAACCGTTGGTCATGGTTGCCGAAACGTCTTGCGGTGCAATTCCCGGTACGGAGATACTGATCTCGTTCCCGATCCCCGCATAAAGGACGTTCATCAGCGTTGGTGCAATGGTGGCCGCGGGTTCTATAACGGTATAGTTGTCCGAAAAGCTTCTGCGTACCGTACTGCCATCGCTTCCCCTCGTTTCGATATAGCCTTCCACCGGAAAAGTTCCCACAGCGGAGCTTGCTGTGGAGAAGAACCCTTTTGCCGAGGGGTCGAGAGATTGGCCGTTTACGATTATGTCGGGAGATAGCGTGGAGTCTTCCGCCGAAAGGATGACCCGGGCATTGTAAGTACCACCTTGAATGATAACTTTTGATTCGGGGATGACGTATGCATTGAGTTCATTTACCCTGAAATCGCTTACGTCGATGCTGTTGAGCAGGCTGCCCAACGCTTCGCCTTCCGACAGGCGGACATCGTTCTGGATTTTGGAAAGGATAGCAACGGCTGCAGACACGGGCATTTTTTCAAAGAGCGACTCCTCCCAGTTTTTATGGGAGTCGTTCCTCTCAGAAGGGGTCGTGCTGAGGTTGTTTTCAATGATTTTTCGTCGGTTGTCGTCCTGGATAAGACCGGTTACGGTTTGTCGGAAGTGGTCAACAGCTGTGCGCAACCGGTGTCCTTGTCGGGCCGGAGGGGATAACAGGACAGAAGAGGCTGCATCCAGGTTGTCTTTATTCCGGATATTGTTTATGTCTCCTTTTTTGCCGTCCGACTCCTTTACAATTCTTATTTTCAGGTCTTCTATATAGCTCACTAGCGAGTCGCTCATTTGTTTCACCTGCACCCCTTTGTCGTACCATTCACCGGCCTTTTCCCTGTTTTGAGAGTTGTACCCCTCAAGCTCATCCATAATCAACCGGTTCCTGGTGTGCATATTTTCCGATGAATTGCTCAGGCTGTCACCAACAATATCGAATCCGGTGAGCACCTCTGCCGACACGTTAAGCGCCAGCATGGCGATAAACACCAGGTACATCAGGTTTATCATTTTCTGGCGGGGAGAGTTGGGATTATTGATAATCATTTGGGCTGCGTGTTTGTCATTGCATGAATCAAGCGTCCGTAAATTTGGTTTAGTTCCTGGATTTGCCGGGTCATTTTCTCGGTTTCCCTGCTGAAAATAGAACTGTCAGGTACGCTCCCTTCATACATCTCCTTGATTCTGATTAAGCCTTTATTGATCTGGTCGAGCGTATCGAGTTGCCCGCTGATGCCTTTCAGATGTATTTCGTAAATGGTGTTCAGTCCCGATATATTCCGGTTGAGTGCTTTCATTTGCTGAACATATTCTTGTTCAAACTTCATCACGTTTTCTGAAACCTCTCCGGGTTGCTCCTTCGGATACCGGGAAGTGACGGGGAGATCCTGTGCTGCCTGGATTGCCGGAGCTTCTTTTTCAGCCGGAACAGCCTTTGGTGGACGGTCTAACCCGTAGAGAATAAAAACAATACACTCTATGGCCATTCCTGTTCCGAAAATGATATTTCCCCAAATACCCCACCAATGCAATACCTTGACCATAGCCCCGAAAATAACGATGGCTGCGCCAAAGCTATAGGCGTATTGCAGAAACCGTTGTCCGTTATCGGTTTGAAGGCTGTTTTCTATTTTTCTGATTATTTTGTTCATTTTCTACCTTTTTCCGTATTGTTAATTTCCTATCGGAGTCCTTACGCACCGAAATCCAATGTAGGACCGTCCGTGGTTCTGATATTCCGAATCACGCATATCCGAGCGGATAAAGGTGGAGATGTCTTTCCACGAACCGCCTTTCACCACTTTTTTCTTCAACGGATAGGGGTCCTCGGCAGCGGCATTATACCGGTATTCGGGGTTCATGTCACTCATGAGTTGATTTCCGGATTCGGTGTAGGCCGTTGAGGTCCATTCGGCTACATTGCCTGCCATATCGTACAAACCGAAGCTGTTGGGGCGGTAGCTTTTCGTCTTGGCGGGAATCAGGTTGCGGTCGGCAGCATATGCACCTTCTCCCGGTTTGAAGTTTGCCTGGTAACAATCTTCCTCGGCTTGCGCCGCGGTTGGCCCCCAAGGGTATCTGTTTTCTGTTTTTCCACTTCGGGCGGCCATTTCCCATTCTGCTTCGGTGGGAAGGCGGTATTTTTCAACCTTTACATCCCGGCGCTGCAATCCCCGGCGAAGAAACAGGGTGCGCCATTCGCAGAACGCGGTTGCGGCCTCCCACGAAACACCAACTACAGGATGATGTGCGTAGCCGGGGTGAGAAAAATAGTTGCGCATGTAGTATTCATTGTTGGCGTTGCTAAAGTCGTTTACCCAACAGGTGGTGTCGGGATAGATGTTTACTATCCGGGTGTGTACAAAATCGTATAAACTGTTTAACGGACGCGTAATGGTTTCGTTCACGATACGTCCTTCTTCGTCGATATATGCCGTATCTTTTGATATCATGATCACCTCATCCGGATTTGCGGCGATATCGGTATTTAAAACTCTCTCCTGCGGATCAAGCCTGTTTTGTCGTTTTGCCGCTTCGGCAGCATCAAACCATTCGTAGCGGAAATTCATCTGACGGGCATCCAGCATTTTCTTTTTGGTAATCGGATGGGTAATGTACACGCTGTTGATGGCCGCTTCCTCTTCTTCGGTATTTCTTGTCCAGGGAATGGGAATACTCCAGTTGAGACGAGGTTGTACGGGTTCGCCGTATTCGTCTTCGGTAATCCTGAAAAAGTCGTCTCCGGCATAAGCAGGGTCGGCAAGACGTTCGCGGATGATGGAGTCACGTACCCAGAAGACAAACTGTTTATACTGCGAATTGGTAATCTCAGCTTCGTCCATCCAGAAGTTATCTACGGATACGCCGCGGGTAGGAACAGTCATCCCCCACAACGAATCGATCTCTCCGGGACCCATTCGATAAGAGCCCCGTGTGACCAGTACCATATTGTAGGGTGTAGGTTCATTCCAGACTTTTCCTACGGGAACCCCAGTCAGTTCACCTCCCGTGCTTATTCCAATACCCCGCCGGCCGCAGGAGGCCAGCACAATGAGAATCAGGATCGGAACAATTAATTTTTTTATTGTCATACAGTTTAAAAAGACATTAGAGCCAAGAGTTAGGATAAAACTTTAAACGTTAGATCTTAAAGAAGCCGGATACTTTTGTAAGGCATCGGTTCTCTCCTGAACAAATCTATCGGGAACCGGTACCTGAAGCTCACTTCGTGACTACCACCGCTTCCTTTTCCTATGCCAGATGTATACATGCTGTAAGCATAACCCATTTCAATATTCTTTATAATAGCCCCGGCGAATAAGGAACATCCTTCTTTACCGTTTCGAGACACACCTGCCGAGTACTTCTTGCCATATACCATACGTACGGCTGTATGCAACCGGGTGTCGGTTAAGCTCGTCATCAGAAGAGCCATTGGCTGTATTTCAACTAACGGATGAAAAACGTTTATATTGCATCCGGCCATGAAATTATACGAAAGGGGAATTCTTGAATGGATTGAATCGGCCTTCGCGTTTTCCGGTGGGCCGGGACTTCGCAGTGGGTAAAACGACGGTTGGTTAAGGTGCATAGCTGCCAGACCGGCGTGAAAATTCCGGGTTGTCCACGAAATTCCGGCATTCAGGTCGAGGGATTTTCTATCCGTAGGCTGGGCCCTGATGATTTTCCGGTTGTTTTTCGCAGAGTCGGTGGTCAGCTGTAGAGAAGCTGCATCGAAATTGAGATTCAGCATTCCCGCCTGAACGCCGATACGGAGTATTCCCTTTCCGAATTTTTGGTTAAATGTGTATTGGGCGGCAAAGAGGGTGTTTTGTTTATTTCCGGTGACGTTTGAAAGCGTTTGAATACCGATGCCGTGTTGTAGGCCCAAAAACTCAACCGGCATATCCATCGAAAGAAAAAGATGTTTGGGCGCATCTTTAATGTTTGTCCACCGGTAATTATAGATTCCCGAAATCTGGATTTTACCGGTTTCGCCGGCAAAAGACGGGTTGTAATAAGTCTTTGCCGTCCAGAATTGATTGAACGGAACATCCCATTGCGCTTGCATTTGAGCAATGCAGAACAGGAAAAATGCAGACAAAAAAATTAATCGCCGGTTTTCCATTGAAAGTATAACGGAAAACCGGCGAAAAAATTGTGCGGTTCATCACGGGTTTATTTCACTTTCGTAGGGATTAATCACCTTTTACACGCCCGAACCGTAGCATTTTCAGCATCCATTTTGGAAGCGGTTTTTCGGGATTACGGTTTTTCAGGTTGATGCTCAATCCTAGTTTCTTCATCACCGGAACTTTGTGTGTCTCCACAAACTCGATCAGTGTCCCGTCCGGATCCTCGATATAAGCGAATTGCCCGGCGGCATCGCCCATATCAAACGAAGCACCTTCTTTGAACTTTTGGGTGGTATCTACGGTAAACGGATGCCCCAGTTCGGCACAGTGTTTCCCCAATGCATCCATGTTCCGGATGTCGAAGCAGATCTGGATAAATCCCGGATCGCCCCAGAAACGTCCTTCATAGAGTTTGCGCGGCGAACGTTCCAGGGGTTGTACCAGCTCGATGTATGACGGCCCGAACAGTTCACTGAAACTCCCTTTTCGAGGTTGGGAGTGGGTGAGCAGCCGGCGGTGGAACCGCTGACTGCCCGAAGGCAATCCTTCAAAATCCGCGAAAACACCGGTTTCGTCGGCGATGACCCTGTCGTAGCCCAGGATGTCTTTGTAGACAACCATTGCCTTCTCGATATCGGTTACACCGATTAGAGCACCTATTGCACCTCCGGTAGACCGGCCTTCGTTTTTGAAAATATATTCGTCTTGAACAATCTGGAACAAATTCCCGTAAGGGTCCTTCACGTAGAAAGTTTGTTTACCGTCTATGTCCTGACTCAGTTTGGTGACGATATTGACTTTTGGATCCCGGGAAAACTCCCCGAAGGTTTTCGCCACATCCCTACTTTTTATTTTGCACGCCAGTACACCCAGATCGCCCATATTCAATTCAAAACCGAGCCGTTTTGGTTTTCTTCCGGCATACTGCCATACTTCAAAACCGCCACCACCCTGCAGATTCACAGCGATTACCGCGTGACGGCGCTGGGGTACCCCTCCGGTATATGGAAGCATCAGTTCCGCTACCTTGTTGTCTTCCAGGATGCGGATATCCATATGAAACACGTCGATGTAATATTTCCACGCTTCGTGGAGGTTTTCCACACCGATACCGACTTGCTGAATGCCTGAAATAATATACTTATTCTCCATAGTTGTTTTACAAAAAGTGAAAGGGTTACGTTGTCCTGATTTTCCGCACTATTTTTCTTGCCAATCCCGGAAAAAACCGTTTAATATAAACCATCAGCAACTCTTTTCCGCCGACCAGCACTTCCGGTTTCTGCTTCCAGATGGCCTTCACAATTTTTCGGGCGGCTTTTTCTGCCGGTATACCCTCCGCTTGTCCGGCATCCATTTGGGCATGTCTGGTGCCGTCGGCTTCGAGGGCGTTGCAGGAGATGTTGGTTTTCACCCGTCCCGGACAAACCATCACTACGCGGATGTCCTGATCGTAATACTCGCCCTGCACGGTCTCAAAAAATCCATAGAGCGCGAACTTTGACGAGGCGTACGCAGAACGCAACGGAAATCCAAACTTGCCGGAGATGCTTGTGGTTACTGCCAGGGTTCCGCCTCCACCGGCAATCATTGCCGGAAGCAATCGTTTGGTAATCTTTACGGGAGCAAAAAAATTAATGTCCATGATTTTCTTGTCCACCGAGAAATCAGTGTCCACCGATTTGCCACGTTGACTGATTCCTGCGTTATGGAACATCACATCAATTTTGCCAAAGAAGGACAGTGCCCGGTCGGTAAGGGTATCCAATTGTTCTGTTTGGGATAGGTCGGCAGGCAAAATCTCACACTCCGCACCCAAATCGATGCACTTTTGCTGTACTTTTTTCAATTGGCCCTCACGGGTGCCTGTCAGAATCAACTTGTTCCCTTCAGCTGCGAATATATACGCGCAGGCTTCGCCGATACCCGACGAAGCGCCAGTGATCCATATAATTTTATTTGTACTTTTTTGCATAGTTTTAGGAACAACGAGAGAAAGACACTAGATCGTCAGGTTATTGTGAAAATTAATCATTTAATACATCTTTCCAAAGCTGATCCCGGTAACCGTCGATCTCGTGGGGCGCACACTCATCGGCATTGGTGACTTCCTGTGTGGTGTAGATCATCTGCTCCAGGAAATAGGGGGCACGAACAGCCCCTTCCCCGATGTTAACCATTACCGTCTCTCCGTCGTTGATCAGGTTTTTTTTCAATGCATTAAAAAAGCCGGCCACACAAACAGTTGATGCAGGCCCCGGAACCATTTTCTGCTCGTAAGCGATCAGTTTCCCCAGCGGAATCAGCTTCGATTCGCGCATCCTGACGAATGAACCGCCGGTTTTCCGGACTAATTTCGAAATGATAGGGTAGGTAGCCGGATTTCCGGTCGCCAGCGTGGGAACATTGGTTTTTGGATTGTCGATGACGGGATAATTTTTCTCGAAACCTTCAGGAAAGCCTTCGGCTTCTGCTTTTTCCCACGCTTGAACCATCGGGTCGCAACCGTCGGATTGCACCATGATAAAGCGTGGATTCTGAAGATCAGGATAGAGGTGACCGATCTCACGTATTCCTTTATCAATCGCTAATGGACCTGTACCTCCACTGATGGCCTGAATATATACATCGGGTGCTTTCCCGAGTTGACGCAACCATTCAAAAACCATTGTCTTTTTGGCTTCGATCCGGATGGGATCGATGTTCCCGGTGGACATCTGTATGTGGTGACGCCGGGCGTATTCGGCGGCCACTTCCTTGGCCTTGGCATAATCACCCATTACGCGGAAGACCTGTTGCCCGAAAGAACTGATGGTGGCCTCCGAGGCCCGGATAGCGTCTTCTGGCATAAAAACCGAACAGTTCACTCCGGCAATGGACAGGTACTTAGCGTATGCGGTAGCCGAGTTTCCGGTGGAAGCAATGCAGTATTGTTTCAGGTTATTTTCTTTGAATATGCTCGCTGCAAGTGCTGCGGCAACATCTTTGAATGTACCTGTTCCCCCGTTCAAATCGTTGCGGTAAGCGTGGACCTCAAGGGTTAACCCGTATTCTTTTTTGGCAAACTCTTCCAAAAAATGCCACCGTTCGATAGGAACGGTCCCTTCGTACCGGGTAATGATGTGCCTTTTTAGCACCAACGGCAAATAAGGAAAGTAGTGCCAGAAATTTTGCGGATTCCCTTTGATAAAACGGGGTAATCGTTTGTAAGAGGTGTTATACCAAACTTCGGAGTGCTTACTGCCGCAATTGGGGCACTTCTGAAACTGATCGAACCATGCTTTGAAACTGGGTGTCACAAAACCGCATCCGGCACATTTCAGGTAGTACTTTTTTTGCCTTTTTACGCGTAGTCTCATTTCTATTACATGGTCATCGACCGCATTTCGTCAGAAATATATTTTCCTGCTTCGAGGTTGACTTTTATCTTTTTGAAAACGTCTATGGTTTCGTTTACTTCCTTCATCGTGTGTGATGCCGTAGGTATAAGGCGGAGCATTAAAACACCCTTCGGCACTACCGGATAGACAACGATGGAGCAGAAAACATTGTGGTTTTCACGCAGATCAATCACAATATTTGTCCCTTCGGGTACCGATCCACTGAAATAAACAGGGGTGACCGGGGATTGCGTATTCCCGATGTTAAACCCTTCGGCCACAAGGCCATCCTGGAGTGCTTTGGCTATTTTCCATAGATTTTCTCTTATTTCGGGTCGATTTTGGAGAATATCCAACCGTTTGAGCGCGCCGATTACCATAGGCATCGGGAGAGATTTGGCGAAAATCTGGGAACGCATGTTGTACTTCAGTGAATCGACAACGGCTTTATCCGAGGCTACAAAAGCCCCAATACCTGCCATCGATTTGGCAAATGTGGCGAAGTAAATATCCACTTCGTTCATCAATCCGAAATGTTCACTCGCTCCTGCTCCCGTTTTTCCCATCGTTCCGAATCCGTGTGCGTCATCGATCATTAACCGGAAGTTGAATTGTTTTTTCAACGCTACAATTCCCGGCAGGTTGCCCAGATCACCTGACATTCCGAAAACCCCTTCGGTGATTAACAAGATTCCACCGTTATTTTCTTCGGCCTGTTTGGTGGCGAAGCGGAGCATCTTTTCGGCACGCTCCATATCGTTGTGCGGGAAAACGAAACTCTTTCCGCCTTTGGCTTTGTGAAGGAATATGCCGTCCATGATGCAGGCGTGCGACTCGGAGTCGTATACAATCACATCGTGACGTGTACAAAGCGAATCGATGATGGAGACCATTCCCTGGTATCCGTAATTGAGAAGATAAGCAGCCTCCTTTTTCTCGAATTTGGCGAGGCGTTCTTCCAGTTCTTTGTGGTATTTTGTTTGACCGGACATCATTCGGGCACCCATAGGATAAGCCATTCCCCATGTTGCTGCAGCTTCCGCATCCGCTTTCCTTACTTCGGGATGATTGGCTAGTCCGAGATAATTGTTTAAACTCCAGGTTATTACTTCACGTCCGTGAAACTTCATTCTGGGTCCAATCTCTCCTTCGAGTTCAGGAAACATAAAATAGCCTTCTGCTTTTTGGCGATACTGCTCCAGCGGACCTTCCATACCTTTTAGCCGGTCAAAAATATCTAACATAAAATTTTAAATGTTTGATTAAAAAAATTAGACTTTGAAAATCAAGAACCAAGACTAATTTATGCTATAGGATTAGAATCCTTGACTTACGACTTCTTGATTTCTTGTACAAAAATAATCTTTCTTTCTGAATTTGTGAAATTTTCGTCTTTTTTGTTTGTCCCTGATTATTTTACTGATCATAATTTATTACTTTTGTTTTGTGAAAAAAACAAAACAGTTTCCAGGACGAGCTGAAAAGATTCAAAACAGTCTTGAATTCGGTAAAAATAACTGTAGAAAACTTTCAGGCTCCATCAAAAAATAAATAACATGAAGAAGTTTTCAAAGCAAATTGTTGCATCCTCAATTTTCATTATCGTTTTCGTTTCAAGTCTTTTGGCGCAACCTGCACAAACCCTGATTGACGTGAATATAGCGCCTGAAAAGAGTGACTGGGTATATAAGCCCAATGAAAAGGCCAAATTTAACCTGTCCGTCACCAAGAACAATGTCCCCGTGCAGAATGTATCTGTTTGGTACGAAGTCGGCCCCGAGATGATGCCTCCTTTAAAGAAAGAAAATGTCGTGTTGAAAAACGGGACAGCGACCATTGATGGCGGCACCCTGAAAGAGGCTGGATTTTTACGTTGTAGAGTGGTGGCCACATACGAGGGAAAAGAATATGCAGGATTGGCAACGGCTGCTTTTAATCCTGAAGGGATTCGTCCGACAACGGATGAACCAAAGGATTTTATCGGATTTTGGGATGAAGCAAAGGCTGCGAATGCAAAAATACCCATGGATGCAAAGGTGAGGTTGTTACCCGAGCGTTGCACGGAAAAAATAAATGTGTATGAGGTAAACATACAAAACTATAAGCCAGGCACCCGTTTGTTTGGTGTTTTGTGCGTCCCCAAGGCAGCAGGAAAATATCCGGCTATTTTGCGTGTACCTGGAGCGGGAGTGCGCCCTTACAATGGAGATACAGGTAACGCAGAAAAAGGTGTTATTACTTTTGAGATCGGTATTCATGGCATTCCGGTAACAATGGATGCATCCGTGTACGATAACATCAGAACGGCATCGCTCGATGGTTATCAGAATTATAACCTGGATGACAAAGATCGTTACTATTATAAACGTGTTTATTTAGGTTGTGTACGTGCAGTGGATTATATCTTCAGTTTACCTGAATTCGATGGAAATAATATCGTCGTGCTGGGTGGAAGTCAGGGCGGTGCTTTGTCTATCGTTACCGCTGCTTTGGATAACCGGATAAAAGGGCTGGTCGCTTTTTACCCTGCTCTTTCCGATGTTACAGGTTATTTGCACAATCGTGCGGGAGGATGGCCTCATTTTTTCAATGCAGCTAACCTTTCGTTCAACAATTCACCGCAGAAAATTGAAACCAGCAAATATTATGATGTTGTTAATTTTGCGCGTCATTTGAAAGTACCCGGATTTTATTCATGGGGATACAATGATGTAACCTGTCCGCCTACCTCCATGTATGCTGCTTACAACGTGATCACGGCTCCGAAAACCCTTTTCCTTGTTGAAGAAACAGGGCACTGGACTTACCCTGAGCAGTGGGGGATGGCTTATGAATTTGCTCTTAACATACTTGGGAAATAATCAAACCCATCTGTAAAATAAAAGAGCCGCCTGATATTTATCAAACGGCTGTACTCTATATAACAAGAATGGATGTTACCTCCGCTCTTTCTGTTTGATCTCTTCAAACTCCACATCAATGGCATCGGTAGTTTCAAAACTTTTTTTCTGATAATCGAGGATCCGTGCTTCCTGTGTTTCCGGTTCATTCTGTTGTTGTTGCGAATGACGGCTGTGGGGGTTGGCTTGAGGTTTTCGTCTGGTTCCGAAAAGGGCACGCCCCAAAAAATTGATTACCATGTAAATAACTGCAAATACCAGTAAGACCTTAATTAAAAATCCCATGTTCTAGTCATTTAATTCAAAAATATGTGTAAAGATAAGAGGAATAATTAAATGTATTTCAACGCTTTTAAAAAATTAACGAATGAGTTTGTTTTTTCTCATTGTGGCAATTGACATAACAATGTACACCAGAATTCCCCAAGCTACCCCCGTAATCCCCCAAAGTAAAACAAACGCAACTATCACGACAACGAGCAATAGCTGTCTCTCATTTCCTCTGATCTTCAAGCTTTTTATTTTGAGTGAAAACATGGGGATCTCGGAAACCATCAGTATTGAGAGAACCAGAATAAAAACTACAGTCAGGTAGAAATAAAATCCGTTGGTGACAGCCGCCTGATGCGTACCGTACACGTAGCTGATCCAAAATAATCCGTTGGCGGGTGTAGGAAGGCCGAGAAATGAAGTTGTCTGGCGGTCGTCGATGTTGAATTTTGCCAGCCTGTAGGCCGAGAAAACCGGGATCAGGAAAGCCAGGTAGGGGATGATCGGTTCCGGTTGGGCAAGAAAAGAGGGGAAAAGTGTAAATTCCTCCAACAGCATAAAGACGGCAGACGCAGGTGCAACCCCGAAACTGACTATGTCGGCCAAGGAGTCCAATTCTACTCCGATCTTGGAAGAGACCCCCAGTGACCGTGCGGTCCATCCGTCGAAAAAATCGAAGGCAGCTGCCAGTATGACCCACATGACGACCGCTGAGAAATTTCCCTTGAATGCCATGACCATGGCAATACAACCTGAAAACAGGTTCAGCAAGGTAATTATATTAGGAATTTGTTTTTTCATCCCCTTTTAGTCTTTGCGGTAACCGTGCCAGCAGTGTTTCGTTGGCTCTGACCTCATCGCCTATTTGAACCAGGATCTCGCTGTCGATGGGCAGAAAGACATCCATCCTGGAGCCCAGTTTGATAAAACCCAGGCGGTCTCCGATATGATAATATTCGCCTTCCCTGACGTAGGTGACAATTCGACGCGCCACCGCACCGGCGATTTGCCGGGTAAGTACACGGTGCCCGTCGGGTGTCTCAATGATGATGTTGCTTCTCTCGTTCTCGTGACTTGATTTAGGCAAGTATGCTGCGTGGAAATTACCTTTTTCGTGTGAATAATGCACTACTTTTCCCGTGACGGGTATCCAGTTTGAGTGTGCATTAAAAAATGACATAAAGATGGAAATTTGTATCCGCTCTTCGTTAAAGTATTTTTTTTCAAAAATCTTTTCAATCACTACGATTTTCCCGTCGGTAGGTGCATTCACATAATCCAGCAAGTCCCCTTCGTAAACGCGGCTCGGCTTTTTGAAGAAATTCATCATCAGGGCAAAAACCACTACTGAAATAAACAACAGGATAAAAGAAAAGGGACTTTCCGGGAAAAAACGGAACATAAATCCGTTTAATAATACCAAAATAACGGTTGTGACAAACAGCGTTTTTCTCCCTTCCTTGTGAATTAGCATGATGTAAGGTTTTTAAATAGAATCGGTTTCGAAATATTTTTTCTGAAAAGCGGAATCAATGGGTTGTCCGTTTTCCGTATCGTAGTTTATGCTGCCTGAGTTCTCGATTTGTTTTCTGTATTTCTCCGGAACAAATTCTTCCCACACTTCCTTATTCAGGTAGGGAACGATGGCAGGTACTGCAACACGGACCTTTTCGTAAAAAAAGGATTTCTGTTTTATATTGGGTTTAATGATTTTTTCTTCTCCGTCGAGCATAAGAATAAGATTGAGCAGAATACTTAGAACAACAACGGTTGTCCCCATGGAAACCACACCTCCGAGAATCCGGTTGATAAAGTTGAGGTTTACCGATTCGAACACTTTTTGTACGAGAAAACCGATTAATGAGACAACAGCCGCTATGGCTAGGAAAGCAGCCACGTAGGAGAGTACATGGGTAACCTGTGGAGAGAAATCGAACGTTTTTTGGAGGTAAGGCAGAACGGTAACAGCCAGCTTGCCGGCGAAAACGGCAGCGAGAATGACGGTTGCCAACCCAACGAGCATCATAACCAGCCCTTTCCTATATCCGTTTACGAATGCGACAAGCAGAAAAATAAGTATGATGAGATCAAACCCGTTTAACATAATTCAATCGATGTTTATTTTTTGAGCTTCAATGTTCTCTTTCAGAAACAAGGACGCCATATCTGCAAATTTCCCGGGTAGGTCGGTCGTGAAATATCTAACTGTGCCGTCTTTGGAGCATCTTTTCTCCATTTCCGGGTGACGTTGAAGGTACTCTTTCAGGCTTTCCGCCACGTATTTCCCTTGCGATATAACTTGAATACCCTGGGGTAAAAACTGTTTTATTTTAGTGATCAAGAGTGGGTAATGTGTGCAACCCAGGATAATGGTGTCGATTTTATCATCCTTCTTGAGCAGGTTGTGGATGTGTTGTTTTACAAAATAATCGGCTCCGGGTTTATCAAATTCATTGTTTTCCACCAGTGGGACCCATATGGGACAGGCTTCACCCGTCACTTTCAGGTGGGGATGCAGTTTGGTAATTTCGATATCGTACGATTGGGAATTTATGGTGCCTGATGTCCCGAACACACCGATATGGCCTGTCTTTGTGAAACCGGCAACGGATTCGACCGTAGGGCGAATGACGCCCAGCACCCTTCTCGATGGATCCATTGCGGGTAAGTCGACCTGTTGGATGGTCCGCAACGCTTTTGCCGATGCGGTGTTGCAGGCTAAAATAACCAGGTGGCAGTTTTGCCCGAAGAACCATTTTACGGCATCTTTTGTAAATTGATACACGATCTCGAAGGAGCGGTTCCCATAGGGTGCCCGGGCATTATCACCCAGATACATGTAATCGTATTGAGGAAGTAACGATTTGATTTCGGACAATACGGTAAGCCCGCCATACCCGGAATCAAAAATACCGATAGGCGATTGTTGTTGTTCAGTACCCGCTATCACACTTTTTGGCGATAATAAGTTTAGTTGATTCCCAGTTTTGCCTTTACCAAAGGATTGGCATCCACTGCTACCGGGTTCACAAAAGCAATTCCCGGATTGGCAAGGTCGTAGATAACCGTGAAATTATGTTCGACACCTACCTGACGGATGGCATCGGAAATTTGTTTCTTTAACGGTTCAAGCATAGCTTTTTCCTGCTGCTCGATGTCTTTTTGAGCCAATTGCATAAACTGTTGCATCTTGTTTTCCAGTTCAGTCAACTCCTGCATCCTGCGTAATTTGATGTTTTCGGCCAATGAACCCTGATAGGTGATGTAATCTGAATATTTTTTGTTGTATTCGTTTTGCATCAGCTCGAGTTCTTTTTTATAGTTTTCACTCAATGCTACGAGTTTTTGTGTGGCTTCTTCCTTTGCCGGGAAAGCACTCAGAAGATCGGTTGTATTCACATAAGCAACCGCTACCTGTGGATTTTGGGCCGAAAGGGTGGCGCTCAGTATTAAAAATAGAACACCCAAGCTTATCAACTTTGTTTTGTTCATAATAATCCTATTTTAGATGTAAATAAATTTTGTTTTATACCGTAACCTGAGTTGGCAATTGTAATTTCCTCCTTGTGTGTTTTAGCCGCACCCCGCTTCCGGCGGGATGCGGCTAAGTAAAGGAATTAAAATTACAATGTCAACTGGTTATAAAGTTTTTTTTACTTCTATCTGTTCGTAAGCTTCAATGATGTCGCCCACTTTTATGTCGTTGAAGTTTTTGATACTGATACCGCATTCGTACCCGGACGCAACTTCCCTGACATCTTCTTTGAATCGTTTCAGTGAATCCAATTCGCCGGTAAAGATAACAATTCCGTCCCGAATAAGACGAATTTTATGGGTACGTTTTATTTTTCCGTCCCGCACCATTGAACCGGCTACAGTACCTACTTTAGTGATTTTAAAGACATCAAGCACCTCTACGTTTGCTGTAATTTCTTCTTTAATATCGGGGGAAAGCATACCTTCCATGGCGGCCTTGACCTCTTCGATTGCGTCGTAGATAATGGAGTACAAACGGATATCGATACCTTGTTTCTCCGCTTCACGCCTTGCTCCCAAAGAAGGACGGACCTGGAATCCAATAATAACTCCGTCTGATGCTGCCGCGAGGGTAACGTCCGATTCAGAGATTTGGCCTACAGCTTTGTGAATCACGTTAACCTGAATTTCTTCGGTAGACAAGCGGATGAGCGAATCTGAAAGTGCTTCTACCGAACCGTCCACATCACCTTTTACAATGATGTTCAGCTGCTGGAAGTTTCCGATAGCTATCCTGCGGCCGATGTCATCCAGGGTAAGCATTTTCTGCGTACGCAGCGATTGTTCGCGCTGTAACTGTTCACGGCGTGCGGCAACGTTGCGCGCATCCTGGTCGCTCTCCATGACGTTGAACGTATCTCCGGCCTGCGGTGCGCCGTTCAGCCCGAGCACCAGCGCCGGCTCTGACGGCCCTGCTTCGTTGATTTTCTGGTTCCGCTCGTTGAACATCGCTTTTACGCGTCCGTAGTATGATCCGGCCAATAACACATCGCCTTGCTTGAGCGTTCCGTTTTCAACCAAGACAGTTGCCACGTAGCCCCGGCCTTTGTCGAGTGACGATTCCACAATGGAGCCCGATGCTTTCCGGTTGGGGTTTGCTTTAAGTTCCAACAAGTCTGCTTCGAGCAGCACTTTTTCGAGCAATTCGTTGATGCCTGTTCCTTTTTTGGCAGAGATGTCTTGTGACTGGTATTTTCCGCCCCAATCTTCTACCAGGTAATTCATCTCAGCCAGTCGCTCTTTTATTTTTTCAGGATTTGCTCCCGGCTTATCCACTTTATTGATGGCAAAAACAATGGGGACACCTGCGGCCCCGGCGTGGTTAATGGCCTCAACGGTTTGGGGCATCACATTGTCGTCGGCAGCTACAATGATGATAGCTACGTCCGTTACTTTAGCTCCGCGGGCACGCATAGCGGTAAATGCCTCGTGGCCGGGAGTATCCAGGAACGTGATTTTTCTGCCGTCAGGCAGTTTCACGTTGTACGCGCCAATATGCTGGGTGATTCCTCCGGCTTCCCCTTCAATAACGTTGGTGTTGCGGATGCTGTCGAGCAGGGATGTCTTGCCGTGGTCAACATGTCCCATAACGGTAACGATTGGCGGGCGTGGTAGCAAATCTTCGAGATTATCCTCTTCTTCAGCTATGGCTTCGATAACGTCAGCGCTCACGAATTTGGTTTTGTAGCCGAATTCATCGGCAACAATATTGATTGTTTCTGCATCCAGGCGTTGGTTGATAGCCACCATAACGCCCAGGTTCATGCAGGTAGCGATAACGCTGGTAACGGGGACATCCATCATGTTTGCCAGGTCATTTGCCGTAACAAACTCGGTAAGCTGCAATATCTTGCTTTCGCGTTCCTGTTGTTTGATTTCTTCGCGTTGTCGCTGAGAAACGGCCTCCCGTTTTTCGCGGCGATACCTTGCTCCGCCTTTTCCCCCACGTTTTTCGGTCAACCGGGCAAGTGTTTCCTTTATTTGTTTTTGAACGTCTTCTTCGCTTACTTCGGCTTTTATCGGTTTTCGGAGAACTTTTTTATCCCGACGGGTGCTTTCTCCGTGAGCTCCGGCTTTTTCTATATTGACTTTGCCTTTATCTATGCGTTTGCGTTTTTTCTTTTTACTGTCTTCCTCCGCTGTATTGATTACCGCCCCTTTCTTCTTTTCTTTTTCTTCGATCGATTCTTTTTTCAGGCTTTTTACGGCTTCTTCTTTCGCTTTCTTGGCATTTTGCTCTTTTTCACGCTCCAGGCGTTCTTTCTTGCGTTGTGCCCTTGATTTCCGGGGTGGACGGGTCCTGTCGTTTATAGACTCCAGATCGATGGAGCCTTTCACCACGATATTGGGTTCTTTCAGTTCTTTACGTATCCGAAATATTTCGTCCGGGCCCTTCTCCTTCTCGTGCAGAGTTATATCTTCTTCTGCTTCTGTCTCTTGTCCCTGGGGGGAGTAGTCTTCCCGTTCCTTATTTGCCGTTTCATTCACCACTTCTTCCGGGGTTTCTTCGGCTTCAGATGAAGGGGCCTCCGTTACAACAGGTGCTTCATCGTGGGGGACTTCAATTTCCTTCGGCTCCACCGGTTTCGGTGTAACTGTTTCAACCTCTTCAACTTTTTGTACAGGCTCTTCCGGTTTTACTTCTTTTACCTCAACTTCAACCTCAACTTCAACCTCAACTTCTTCTTCTTGTTTAGCTTCGGTTTCTTTTTTCAGTTTCTTGTGCTCGTCTAAATCGATGCTTCCTACGACGTTGAATTTTGGTTTCAAGTCATCCGGGATTTCAGCTTTTATGGTCTCTTTTTCTATTTTCTTCTTGGGTTTTTCCTCTATTTCGTACCCTTCGATGGCAATTGTTTCCCGTTTATCATCCTTCCGGTGCATCCTTTCGAGATTTTCAATGGCCTCTTTTTTAATTTTCTTGTCTTTGCTGAATTCGGCAACCAACAAATTATACTGTTCTTCCTCAATCTTTGTATTAGGATTTGCTTCAACAGTAATTCCTTTCTTGTGCAAAAATTCAACCAACGTGTTGATCCCTACATTTAAATTCCTAGCAACTTTACTTAATCTTTCAGCCATATAGTTGAGTTTGTCCTTTCTTAATTTATTGGTTTTGTGAACAGTTTAACAGTCTTAAATCTCCGGCTCTTCGTCGGTAGTATCTTCATCTTCAAATTCGTAACGAAGAATCTTCAATACCTCGTCCACGGTGTTCTCTTCCAGGTCGGCTTCCTTGATGAGCCTTTCACGCGGCATTGCCAACACGTTTTTGGCCGTTGAGCAACCGATTCGTTTGAGCTGATCGATTACCCATCCGTCAATTTCATCGCGGAATTCGTCCAGGTAGATATCCTCTTCGTCGAAATCATCGATTTCCCTGAAAACTTCTATGTTGTATCCTGTCAGCATAGATGCCAGTTTAATATTTGCCCCGCCTTTACCGATTGCCAGTGAAACTTCATCGGGATAGAGAAATACCTCGGCACGGCGTTCTTCTTCCTTAACGGAGATAGAGTTGATCTTTGCAGGGCTAAGTGCTCGCTGAATAAACAGATTGGTGTTGTTCGTATAGTTGATAACATCAATATTCTCGTTGCGAAGCTCACGTACAATTCCGTGAATACGGAACCCTTTCATCCCCACACAGGCTCCAACCGGATCAATGCGGTCGTCGTAGGCCTCAACAGCCACTTTGGCCCGTTCTCCCGGGATACGGGCAATACCTTTGATGGTGATAAGTCCGTCGTTAATCTCAGGAATTTCCATTTCGAACAATCTTTCGAGAAATATGGGCGATGTACGCGAAAGGATAATCTTCGGGTTGTTATTCTTATTTTCAACCCGGGCAACTATAGCGCGAACATGTTCTCCCTTACGGAAAAAATCGCTGGGGATCTGTTCGGTTTTGGGCAGAATAAGTTCGTTATGCTCGTCGTCGAGAAGGAGTAGTTCTTTTTTCCAGACCTGATAAACTTCACCCGATACGATCTCTCCTACCTTTTCTTTGTATTTGTTGTAAAGATTGTCTTTTTCGAGTTCAAGGATTTTTGAAGCCAGGGTTTGACGAAGATTTAATATGGTTCTTCGGCCAAAGTCTTCCAGTTGAAGTTCGTCGGTAACCTCTTCACCCACTTCAAAATCTTCATCGATTTTGTGCGCTTCGGTCAGGCTGATTTCCATGTTGGGATTCTGGAGCTCGTTGTCTTCAACGATAACCCGGTTGCGCCATATCTCCAGGTCTCCCTTGTCGGGATTGATGATGATGTCAAAATTTTCATCCGTACCCACCGATTTGGCAATCACGCTTCTGAACGACTCTTCTAGCACACTTATCATGGTGGCTTTGTCAATATTCTTCAGTTCGTTGAATTCTGAAAATGTATCTATCAGGCTGATTGTTTCCTTCTTTTTGCCCATATTCTATAATTTTTTGTTTTGGGTTTCGAGTTTTTTATTCCTGCTTCTGATTTCTAACTTCTTTTTGTTGTAAGAAACAGTCGCTAAAACTTAATGATGTATTTTGTGTATTTTACTTCGTCGTAAGGGAAGATCAGTTCTTCTTTTATCTCAGTTTTTCGCTTTGCTCCTTCCGGCTTGACCATTCTGGCGACCTCAACGGAGAAGTTCTTCTCTGTTGAGGATTTTAGGGTTCCCTTGAGTTTTTCACCTTTCCGGGTAAGCACTTCAATCTCTTTTCCTTCGTATTTTTTATATTGACGAGGGGTTTTAAACGGAGATGTCAATCCGGCAGAAGTAACTGTCAACTCGAAATCTTCAACGTCTCGGTCGAGTTTCGATTCGAGGTAGCGGCTCAGTTTTACACAGTCGTCTATGTTAACACCGTTATCGTTATCGATTTCGACGGTTATCGTGCCGCCGGCGGCAACAATAACATCGACAAGGTAGTCGGAAGAGTCTTTTAAAAACTCTTCAGCCATTGCTTTTATCTCGTTTTTCTCCATCATGTGCACATGCAAACAAACAAAAAAGGAGCATTCCAGTGCTCCCCTCGTCATTTACCGGTACAAAGATATTATTTTCTAATGGATTGACAAAATGTTTGGGTTTTTTTCTGTTGTCGATCGGATTAATTCAAAGACGCTCATATGTAGATGTTGTGTGAGAAATAAAACAAAAACGGATAGTTAAACGTTAATTAAAAGATTTAAAAAACTTCTAAAAAGATAAAACCTGCCAGCATAAGGACGGTTAAAAGGGATGCAGGCGGCCTGGAAAATTGGCGCGGTTTTTGAGGGAATTTAGGAGTGTTAATGCGCCAGGTCTCCTGGAAGATATAAACAGAACTAAAATAAATTACAAACGATGAAGTATTTAACGTACATTTTAGTATTAGCCGTTATGGGAGTTGCTCTTTCGAGTTGTGGTTACAATACGATGGTAAGCAAACAGGAAGGCGTTAATTCACAATGGGCAAATGTGGAGAACGCATATCAGCGCCGTGCCGATCTAATCCCCAACCTGGTGGCAACTGTTAAAGGGTATGCCGAGCACGAGCAGGAAACTTTTACACAAGTAACGGAAGCCCGCGCTAAAGCAACGCAGATGACAGTTGATCCAGAAAGTTTGACCGAAGAAAGTATTCAGCAGTACCAGCAAGCTCAAAGCCAGCTAGGTTCTGCTATCGGACGATTGCTACTTATTCAGGAAAATTATCCCGAACTGAAGGCAAATCAAAACTTTTTGGCTCTTCAGGACGAATTGGCAGGTACCGAAAACCGCATCTCGGTGGAGAGAAACAAGTTTAATCAAACGGCTCAGGATTTTAATGCTTATATCCGTCAGTTCCCGCGTGTTATTTATGCCGGATGGTTTGGTTTCAAGCCAAAAGGTTATTTCCAGTCTTCTCCCGGAGCGGAAACGGCTCCCCAGGTTCAGTTTTAAACGCCTTGCCCCGATTATGTTAACTCCGGAAGAATTAAACAGGGTGGTTGAATCCATTCGGGCCGCAGAGGGCAGGACTTCTGCAGAGATTAGAGTCTGCATTGCGAAAAAATGTAAGGAGAATCCCCTGGATGCCGCTTACAAGAAGTTCAAACAGCTAAAAATGGATACTACCGCATTGCGCAATTCGGTGTTGATTTATGTAGCCCCCGACAATCACAAGGCTGCCGTTGTAGGTGACTCAGGAATAGATGAGGCAGCTCAGGAAGGCTTCTGGGATTCGGTGCTTGAAGAGATGTTTTCTTTTTTTAAAAACGGACGTATTTGCGAGGGGATCTGTCGGGGTGTGGGTAAAGTTGGAGAGTTGGTAAATTCCCGTTATCCGGTTTCGGAGAACGATGTAAATGAATTGTGCGACGATGTTATATGGGATGAAGAGTAGGCTTGCCTTTATTGTATTGTTTTTTTTACTGTCCTTGGGAATTTCGGCACAGGATGTTCCTGATCCGATTTATCCGTACCGCCTGGTAAATGATTTTGCCAACATTTTTTCTGCTGCCGAAAAACAGGCGTTGGAACAGCGGTTACTAGCATACAACGATTCTACATCCACTCAGATTTACGTGGTGGCTGTGAACGATCTGGGCGGATACCCGGCATCGGATTACGCATTTGTACTGGGTGAAAAGTGGGGTATCGGGCAAAAGGGTAAAGATAACGGGTTGCTGATCCTCATAAAACCTAAAACCGCTGATAGCAGGGGGCAGGCGTTTATTGCCACCGGTTATGGGCTGGAGGGTTCCATCAACGATGCTTTCGCCGGTAGGATTGTACGCAACAACATGATTCCCTATTTTCAGGAGAACGACTATTTTGGAGGAGTAAACGCCGCAGTTGATGCAATTATCGCCCGGTTGTCGGGGGAGTTTGATGCAGATGCCGGTGAACCTGAAGGGGTTCCTATTTGGGCAATTGTTTTGCTTTTTGTCGTTGTTTTTATCTTGTTTTCTCTTTTCTCCCGGGGTGAGGATCAGCACATAGACGGTGACGGACATCACAGGGCCGGTGGAGGCCCTCTGTTTTTTCCACCGTTTTCAGGAGGCCGAAGTTCCGGTTGGGGCGGTGGCTTCGGTGGCGGTGGCTTTGGTGGCGGTGGCGGCGGAAGTTTCGGTGGTGGTGGAGCAGGAGGAAGCTGGTGATGAAGAAACTCATAACCGTTCTTGGTCCTACGGCCAGTGGAAAAACTACGTTTGCAGCTCATCTCGCCTCACGGCTCGACGGCGAAATTATCAGTGCTGATTCGCGTCAGGTATACCGCGGAATGGATATAGGTACGGGAAAAGACTTGGCTGATTACCGGATTGGAGACAATCCGGTCCCTTACCACCTTATCGACATTCGTGATGCGGGCGACAAGTACACGTTGTTCAATTACCAGCACGATTTCCATAAGGTTTACAGCGATGTTTTATCGCGCAACAAGACAGCGATACTGTGCGGAGGTACCGGGCTTTATATTGAATCTGTCCTGAAAGGGTACCGCCTGCCCGATGTTCCCGAGAATGCCGTCCTGAGGAAAAGGCTGGAAACTAAATCGCTGGATGAACTTACGCGGATTCTCTCTTCATACAAACCGCTTCACAATACCACCGATACCGACACAAAAAAACGGGCAATCCGCGCTATAGAAATTGCGGATTTCCAATGTAAACATCCGGCTTCGGAACTTGATTACCCTCCAGTTGAGAGTGTTATCATCGGGCTGGATATCGACCGGGAATCCCGAAGGCAAAAAATATCTTCACGCCTGAAAAAAAGGTTGGATGAAGGAATGGTTGCAGAGGTACAGTCCCTGCTCAATAAGGGTGTTTCTCCCGATGATCTTATTTATTACGGACTTGAATACAAGTTTGTAACGCTGTACGTAACTGGTAAAATTAATTTCGAGGAGATGTTTTCGGAACTCGAAATAGCCATTCATCAGTTTGCCAAGCGTCAGATGACCTGGTTCCGTGGTATGGAGAGGCGCGGTTTTACCATTCATTGGCTGGATTTTTTGCTACCGGTGGATGAAAAAATCGAAAAAGCGCTTGTCCTTATCCGGAATTCCTGAATTTAAACCGTGTAAATTCCCGAAATATCGGCAAAAAAATGTATTTTTGCCGGCACCATTTTTTACATTCTATAAAATAAAAATCGATGATCAAAGGTCAATTTCCCGTCGAAAAATTTCATTCTTTGGAAACGCCATTCTATTATTACGACATGGATTTGCTGCGTCAAACACTTGACGCGGTAAAAAAGGAGGTCGAAGGCAAGAATTACATTGTTCATTACGCATTGAAAGCAAACGCCAATCCGAGGATATTGCGCGAAATCGCGTCTTATGGTTTTGGAGCGGATTGTGTGAGCGGAAACGAAATACTTAAAGCCCTGGATTGCGGATTTCCCGCGTCGAAAATAGCTTTTGCCGGAGTAGGGAAAACCGACAAAGAGATCAAGATCGGGTTGGATAATGGTATTTTTTGCTTTAATGTGGAGTCATTGCCTGAAATGGAGGCCATCGATCGGCTGGCTTCTGAAACAGGAAATGTGGCTCCTGTTGCGCTGCGAATCAACCCGAATGTGGATGCTCACACACACCGGTATATCACCACCGGACTGGAAGAAAATAAGTTTGGGCTTAACGAACCGGATTTGCCGAAGGCTATTGATTTGATCGAGAAAAGCAAGCATTTGAAGTTGATCGGGATGCATTTTCACATCGGTTCGCAGATTACGGATTTATCGTCGTTTGAGGATTTGTGTGTGAAAGCCGTTGAATTACAGAACTGGTTTTCTCAGCGGGGTATTTCTTTCGAAGTTCTTAACGTAGGGGGTGGTTTGGGAATTAATTACCATCATCCCAATCATTGTCCTGTTGCTGATTTTGAAGCTTATTTCAGATTGTTTGCCAAGTACTTGAAACTTCAGGAAAATCAAACACTTCATTTTGAGTTGGGGCGATCTTTCGTTGCACCGTGTGGGTCCCTTATCGCGAGGACCACATACGTGAAAGAGGGTACCACCAAAAAGTTTCTGATCACGGATGCCGGAATGTCTGACTTGATCCGCCCTGCCCTCTATCAGGCATTCCATCATATCGAAAACATCAGTTCTGACAAAGAGTGCGAAACTTACGATGTTGTTGGCCCCGTTTGTGAGTCGAGTGATGTTTTTGGGGAGGCTGTGTTGTTGAATCAATCCCGGCGGGGAGATTTTATCGCTATCCGTTCTGCCGGTGCTTACGGAGAGACGATGGCGTCGATGTACAATTGCCGCGCATTGCCCCGGTCTTATTTTTCTGACTCGTTGTAATTATGGATTTACCGTACATTTTTAATTTCAATTTTCCACTTCCCTTTTGGATTATTTCGGGAGCTGTTTTGCTTTTTTTTAGTATTCAATTGGTTTACTATTTATTGGTTTACAGAAAACCGTATGTTTACGAACAGAAAAGGAACAAATCTCTGCCGCTTTCAGAAAATCTACCTTCCGTTTCGGTGGTTATTGCTTCAAAAAATGAATCTGAAAATTTGGAGAAATACCTTCCGGCCATACTGGAACAGGATTATCCTGATTTTGAGGTAATCGTGGTAAACATGGGGTCGACGGATGAGACGGATGTATTGCTCAAAGGCCTTAATCAAAAATACCCCCATCTTTACCATACCTATGTGCCGGCTGAAGCAGAGGATGTGAACGGGAAGAAACTTGCCTTGACCTTAGGGATCAAGGCGGCAAAAAACGATATCTTATTGTTTACGGAAGCTTACTGTGTGCCGGCCTCAGATCATTGGATCCGGGAGTTTGGCCGTGAATTCTCTAAAGGTAGGGATATTGTATTGGGGTTTTGTAAATTACAGGTTGGGAAGAAGGTTGCAATGAGAAAGTTCATACTTTACGACAACCTGATCCACGGGTTGAAGTGCTTGTCGCTCGCTGTTCTCGGAAAGCCATTTATGGGGATCGGCAGGAACCTGGCTTACAGAAAGGAAATATTCTTCGAGGAGAAAGGGTTCTCGTCAGTTTTGAACATCGACGAGGGTGAAGATGACTTGTTCATTAATAAGATAGCCGGGAAGAAGAGTGTAGGGGTGGTGGTATCGCCGGAAAGCATGACGCAAAGTGATGTAGTGAACAATTTTTTTACCTGGAGGGCTTTGAAGTCCAAGTATTTGTACACCAAACAGTTTTATAAAGGAGTATCGTCTTTAGTTTTTGGTTTCGAAACATTTTCGAAATACTTGTTCTATCTCTCTGTTGTTTCAGGAATTACGTACGGAATGGTCTTTGGTAATTACCCGCTCATCGCTTTAAGTGTCTTTTTCCTGATTGTCAGGTTTGTGGTTCAGTTATACGTAATCGGTAAAAGCAGCCGGCTCTTTAATGCCGGAAAATACCATGTCAACCTATTCTTTTTTGATCTTTTTCAACCTTTCAATAACTTCAAATTCAGGAAATACGCTAACAAAAGGAACCGATTGAGAAAATAAGAGATGCTGTGACTTTCAGACGATTTTCTGCCAATCTGACATTTAAAAGTTTTGAAATTGTTTTTTTCACGGTTAAAGCGGGTTAATCGATTCTTTTTTTAGTTAAAAGTGTCAAAAAAGAATCTTTGAGTTAAACTCTTGTACGCTTTTTGTTTCTACATTTGTGTAAGTGTTAAAATTCAAACTTAATAAATAAGAATATGAATACTGGAAACGTAAAAAACATTGTGACAATTGTTATTGTCGCTATACTCAGTTCGGTAATTACTCTTTTTGGGTACAATACTGTTACGAAAAATAATTCGAAAGGAATTTTAAATTCTTCCGGGAGTGTCAGACAAAGTGAATACGCTGATTCTTTTGATCAGGACAAAAACGTGAGATTGGCTAATTTGACTACCCAGCAAGGGTATCCAGATTTTACAGAAGCCGCTGCCAAGTCGGTGAATGGAGTTGTCCACGTAAAGGTGAAATCCGTCAGCCAACAGCAATATATGAATCCGTTTGATTTTTTCTTCGGTTTTGGAGAAAGAAATACCCAACCCCGTGAACAAATCGGATTCGGGTCGGGGGTTATTATTTCAAAGGACGGATATATAATCACCAATAACCATGTGGTTGAAGGAGCAACCGAAGTAACGGTTTCCCTCAACGACAACAGGGAGATGACGGCCAAAGTTATCGGTGCGGATCCGCAGACAGATATTGCCTTACTGAAAATAGAAGGGGATGATTTCCCTTATCTCACTTTCGGGAATTCCGACGCTTTAGAAGTGGGAGAGTGGGTCCTTGCCGTTGGAAATCCGTTTAACCTGACTTCTACTGTAACCGCAGGGATCGTTAGTGCTAAAAATAGGGGAAATATTGTTGGTGGAAATTTGAATATCCAATCTTTTATCCAGGTTGATGCTGCCGTAAACAGAGGTAACAGTGGGGGAGCATTGGTCAACACCCGAGGTGAATTGGTGGGAATAAATACAGCCATCTTCTCTCAATCGGGTGATTTTAATGGCTTGGCTTTTGCCGTACCTATCTCTATTGCAGGGAAAGTGGCGGCAGACTTGAAGCAATTCGGAACCGTGCAGAGAGCCGTGCTGGGAATACAAGTGCCGAACATTGAAATGGTCAGACGCCAGGATCCTGACAAAGCCAGTGAACTTTCCCAGATTGTAGGAGTTTTGGTGGAAGATTTTGGTGACAGAAGTGCTGCTAAAGCCGCTGGCCTGGAAAAAGGGGATATCATTAAAGCGATTAACAACGTGCAAATTCGTAATTTTGCAGGATTGCAGGACCAGTTGAGCAGGTATCGTCCCGGAGACAAGGTAAAGGTAACTGTCAACAGAAATGGTAAAGAGCATTCGTATACTGTTGAATTGAAAAACGATGCCGGAAATACGGAAATTCAACGAAGTTCGGACAGTATGAGTTTGTTGGGTGCTACTTTCAGCGACATCCCCAACAGCAGAAAACAACAGCTTGGGATTAACAGTGGCGTTGAAGTGGCCAGCGTTACCGGTAACGGTCTGTTTAGAAAAGAAGGCATAAACAAGGGGTTCATTATCATGCGGGTAAATAATACCCCTGTAAACAGCGGAGACGAAATTGCTAAAATTGTTTCATCGGTGAGCAGAAGCAGCCAGGACAAAGTTATATTGATTGCCGGTTTTTACCCGAACGGAAGAACTCAATACATTGCGATAGACTTATCGCAAGGCCTAAAATAGGAGGTTGTGTTAATTTAGGTTAATTGACTGTTTTTTTTGTAACAAAAACATACCGAAGTGTGTTTGTATAGCAAAGGGTTTGGAGTATCCAAATCCTTCGCTGTTAAAAGCAAACGATATAAAGATGGATTAAAATTCTCTTATTGCAAAAAAAAACAGTATCTTTGCACCCCCGTTTTAAAAGTAGAAAGGATAAAATATAATAAATGAGACAATTAAAGATTACAAAATCGATCACAAATCGTGAAAGCGCTTCTTTGGACAAATACCTTCAGGAGATAGGCCGCGAAGACCTGATAACAGTGGAGGAAGAAGTGGAATTGGCTCAGGCAATTAAAAAAGGTGACAGGAAAGCTCTTGAAAAATTGACCCGGGCTAATTTGCGGTTTGTCGTGTCTGTGGCAAAACAATACCAAAACCAGGGGCTTAGCCTTCCCGACCTGATTAACGAGGGGAACCTCGGGTTGATAAAAGCTGCCGAGAAATTCGATGAAACCCGGGGATTTAAGTTCATCAGTTACGCGGTGTGGTGGATCCGTCAATCTATCCTGCAGGCGTTGGCCGAGCAATCGAGAATCGTTCGTCTGCCGCTTAATCAGGTGGGGTCTTTGAACAAAATCAGCAAGGCTTTCCAGAAATTTGAACAGGAGAACGAGCGGCGTCCTTCTGCTGAAGAACTGGCCTTGGAGCTTGACCTTTCGGTTGATAAGGTGACGGATTCGCTGAAGGTTTCCGGAAGGCATATATCGATGGACGCTCCTTTTGTTGAGGGTGAGGACAATAGTCTACTGGATGTCCTCGTAAACGACGATGCGCCCATTGCAGACAGGACACTGATTAACGAATCGTTGCAAAAAGAGATTGATCGTGCTCTGGCCACCCTTACCGAGCGTGAAAGCGACATCATCAAGATGTTTTTTGGCATAGGTTGTCAGGAGATGACACTGGAGGAGATTGGAGATAAATTTCAACTTACCCGCGAACGTGTGCGCCAGATAAAGGAAAAAGCCATAAGAAGGCTTCGTCAGGATTCCAGGAGTAAACTGTTAAAAAGCTATTTGGGCTGATAGAACCGTCTATATAATGAAAAATGTGGAAAAATACCCTAAATCAGGTCATTTTTATCATTTTTCCTTAAAAAAACGATTGTGTTTTGGAAATTAGATTTATCTTTGCGATGATTTCGCTTAAGAAAAGCTAATTTTATTAGTTTTTTATTCTTTTGCGAACATTTTAAAAATACAAATGTTATAAAACATAGATCATACTCAGCAGTATTAACTATAGACATTAATTATCGAGTTATTGTAATAAAACAAATTTTAATTAGAATTTAAATTTATGAAAAAGTTTAGTTTACTTTTAATTACGGCTCTTTTTGCATTCGGCATGAGTGCACAAGAAGTACAAAACGTTTCCAACGGTACGGTGTACCTGAAGGATAAAGCTAGTGACCATTGGTATATTGGTCTTGGTGGTGGAACAAACCTCTATCTTACTAAAGCAGAGAACGATGCAGATGCAAGTTTCGGCGATCGTTTAGGATGGATGGGACAACTTGAAGTTGGAAGATGGAATTCTCCGGTATGGGGTACCCGTCTGGTTATTGACGGCGGTCATATTAAACACGTAGCTAACGTACCTTTCGGACCTGAACAAAATTGGTTGGGCGGTCATCTTGATATAATGTGGAGCATGACCAATGCTTTGGGTGGTTACAATGCTGATAGAGTATGGAACCTTGCTCCCTATCTTGGTATTGGTTATATGTATGGATTGGATGAAGATTGGAAGAAACCGAATCCAAACGGTGAAACATTAAAATTCCAAAATCAATCCCTTACTTACAACGTTGGTTTGATCAACAACTTCCAGATTTCAAGAAGCGTGGCTTTATTCCTCGAATTGGGATGGAGAGTAATGCAGGAATCTTTTGACGGAAGCCCAACAAGCGGAGATTACGATTACGACAGCATGCTTACCGGAACCGCAGGAATCAAATTCGGCCTTGGTAAACAAGATTTCACGCCTGCTGAGTTGATGGATTACAACCTGATCAACGATTTGAACAGCCAGATCAACAGACTTCGCGCAGAAAACGAAGAACTCAGAAAAAGACCGGAATCTTGCCCGGATTGTCCTGAAGTTGCTCCTGCAGTTACTGAAAGCGTTTACGTTCCTAACGTAGTATTCTTCCGCATCGACTCTTATAAGATTGATAAAGGCCAGCAAGTTAGCGTTTACAACACTGCTGAATACTTGAAAGCTAATCCTAACGCAACCGTTAAGATCGTTGCTTACGCCGACAGACAAACAGGTACACCTGCTTACAACCTTGCTCTTTCTGAAAAACGTGCTAAAGCCGTTGCTGACGCATTGACTTCGGAATACGGAATTGACAGCAGCCGCATCTCTGTTGACTGGAAAGGTGATACTGAACAGCCTTACGCAGAAAACGACTGGAACCGCGTAGCTATCTTCTTTGCTGAATAATTCAGAAAGCCAAGATATACTAAAAAAAGCATCTCGTTTGAGATGCTTTTTTTATTGTAATTTGCTGAGCCGGGACCCGGTTTACGCCCGACATCCGGCTTTTCTTCTTTATGAAAAACGCTGTCCCTACTTTGTATTTCCTATATTTATTTCTCAATTAAAAAAACAGATCTTTTAATGAACATATGTTTAAAAATATTATTATCTTTACACCTGATAAATTTATAAATAAGGAGTTGAAAAACTTGATAAGTAAGTTTAAAACACGTAAAAAAACTGATGTCATGCCAAAAATGGACGGTAGCGGTCCTGTCGGACAAGGCTGTGGAACAGGACGAAAATTAGGTAATTGTAGTTCGCTTTCACCTGAAGAAAAAGCGAAAGGGTTGGGACTTGGAATGGGGAAGCGCCGCAAGGCAGGCGGAGGAGACGGTAATAGAAAACGTCACCAGGAAGGAAATCAATTTTAAAAAAGAAGATTAATATGTCGCGTCCCAAACAAAACCGAAAAATATCCAATCCTCCCCTGATGCAGGGATTTAAGCCGTTTGGCATCCCTCGGAAAATGTTGAAGGAGGTTACTTTATTGTATGATGAATATGAGGCCATCCGTTTGGTAGACTACGAAGGATTGCATCAAGAACAGGCAGCGAGGCAGATGAACGTATCCCGGCCTACCTTGACGCGTATTTACGAACAGGCCCGTAAGACTCTTGCTCAGGCTTTGGTGGAAGGGAGCATGGTCAATATTTTGGGTGGCAATGTGCAGTTCGATAGGGAATGGTTTCGCTGTAGACGTTGTTACAAATTGATCGAAGGGAGAGAGAATCATGTTCGTTGCAAGGACTGCAAAACATATGGAAACGACGAGTTAATGCCAATAAATGCAGAAGGGAAATGAAAATTGCGGTGCTGTCTGATAATCGGGCTGAGGGTGGGTCGCTGGAGCCGGAACACGGGCTTTCCCTCTATCTGGAAACTGCGCAATTCAGCTGTTTGCTTGATGTGGGAGCTTCTGACCGGTTTATAAGGAATGCTGAAAAGATGAATATTGATATCCGTGCAGTAGATTTTGTATTTATCTCTCACGGGCATATGGATCATATCGGCGGTTTACCTGCCTTCCTGGAGTTTAACCAAACGGCGCCTGTTTATCTCTCAGAAAACCTGTTGAGTCAAATCTATTACTCCGAAAGAAACGGATTTCACCGGATAAGCCTCGATGTGGATCTTACACCTTATGAAGACCGTTTTGTCAACGTGGGGCCAGGAATTGTTTTCAGTCATGAGCTTACCTTGTCTATGGCCTCTTCCCGTCAGTATCCCCGTCCCAAAGCAAATCAGGCCTTGTACAAGGATGCCGGAGAAGGAATTGTTCAGGACGATTTCAACCATGAGATCATTTTTGCTTTTGGTTCGGAGCAACTGTTTGTCTATAGCGGTTGCGCACATAGGGGGCTCTTGAATATCCTGGATTCCGTCAGGTTGTCCACCGGGAAAAAAGTGGGAACACTGATGGGCGGCTTTCATCTGCTCGATAGTGAAAAAGGACGGCTGTATGAATCTCCGGATGAAATAGATTCAATTGCTTTAGCGCTTAAAACGAATTATCCGGAGACCAGCTTCATTACAGGACATTGTACTGGAGAAAAGGTTTATGAACGGCTCCGGAATAAATTGGGAAATCAACTGAACCGTTTTTACACCGGATACACAACAATAATTGAATAAAAAAACTGAAGCATGAAAATTGCATTACCTACAAAAGAGAACAATCAAATCGATGCGCATTTCGGGCATTGTGAATTTTACACCATCTATACGGTTTCTGAAAACAACGAAATAACAGATAAACAAATACTTCGTTCACCAGCCGGTTGTGGTTGTAAGTCGAATATTGCTTTTGATCTGTCCCAAATGGATGTAAAGATGATGCTTGCCGGCGGGCTATATGCTATTGTTTGTGCTGCAGGATCCTGTGGAGTAGCCCAAGAGCGTATGGGGCTGGTTTATTTTTCAATTTCTTCCATGTCGTGTAAATGCAGGTTTAGCGACCGCATCGAAATTTGTATCTCGCGTACGCATATGGCTAAAGAAACTATAAGCAGGATCAATGCAATGCCAAAGATGTAGCCGGCTGCATTATACATTTTTATATAAATGAAGAACATGCTTACCACACACAACAAAAGGCTCATTATTCCGTAAACCTGCATGCTCTGGATGAGGTTTAGCCTTTTTCGTAAATTGGCAATTTGCGGAAGCGCTACTGAACTTTTATCTTCGATCACTTTCTCTTTCAGGTTTCTGACCAGTTGTGCATAAGACAAGAACCGGTTAGTGTAGGCAAGCATCAGTAAAGATATAGCCGAAAACAACAGCGACGGCGTAGTTAAACTTAATTGTTCCATCTTGTTTATAATTGGATTGTTTTATTCTTTTACGTATATACGCTTTACGCGGGGAGAAATGGAAGTCAGGATTTCGTAAGGGATGGTGTCTATGCTTTCGGCTACCTCCAATACCGGCAGGTTTTCACCGAAGACGATCACCGAATCACCTTCCTTCGCATCGATGCCGGTAATGTCAATCATACAGAGGTCCATGCAGACATTTCCCACGATGGGGGCATATTTGCCGTTTATCCATACTTTTCCTTTCCTGTTTCCTGATTTTCTGTCCAGCCCGTCGGCATAGCCAATTCGGATAGTGGCTATTTTCGCATCGCGGTTTAGGGCCTCTTTCCTTCCGTAGCCTACCGTCTCGTGGTTTGGGATCTCCTGGATCTGCAGAATGGTAGTTTTGAGTGTGGAGACGTTCTTCAGCCCGTTTAATCCGCTTGCGCTCACTCCGTATAATCCTATTCCCAGGCGAACCATATCCCATTGTGCGTTGATAAATCGTTCAATGCCTGCGGAATTTAGGATGTGTTTCCAGACAGGATATCCCAGTTTCTCCCCAATTTCCCGGTGGGCGACATCAATAATATCGATCTGTTCCTGTGTAAAGCTGTCGAACATCCAGCTTTCACTAGCAGCGAGGTGGGAGAAAACCGACTTCACCTTTAATCCTTTTTGTGATTTTAACCTTTCCAGGAGTTCCGGTATCTGAGCGGGAAGGAATCCCAACCGGTGCATGCCGGTGTCAATCTTCAGGTGAATGGGATAGTTGGTTATGCCGCGTCTTTCGGCTTCCCGGATAAATGCATCCAATATCCTGAAATTATACACTTCGGGTTCCAGGTCTTTCGAAAACAACTCCTCAAATCCGTTAACTTCCGGGTTCAACACAATTATCGGAGTGGAAATGCCCTCCTTTCTCAACTCAATTCCTTCCTCCGCAACGGCGACGGCAAAATATGCGCAACGGTGATATTGAAGCGTCTTGGCAATTTCCACGGCGCCGGCTCCATATCCGTTGGCTTTCACCATGCAGATGAGTTTCGTTTGCGGGGATATTCTCGATTTATAGAAGTTGAAGTTATGAACGAGGGCATCCAGGTCGACCTCCAGTACGGTTTCGTGAATCCGTTGTTCCAGAAGCTCGTTGATTTGCTCGAAATGATATCTCCGGGCGCCTTTCAACAGAATCAGCTCGTTTTCGAATTCTTTCCATGTATTGGACCGGATGAAATCTTCGGTAGAGCGGAAAAAGTGTTTCTCCCGGACAGTGAATACCTCACTGTTCTCACAAATATCGTGTCCGATCCCGATAAGCTTTTCGATCCCGCTTTGCTGCACCAGTTCTGCTACATGTTTGTATAGCGATTTCGGCAATAACCCCGTTTGCAGGATATCGGAGATAATCAGCGTTTTTTTCAACGATTGTTCTACTTTTCGCTGTTGCTGGAAATCGAGCGCGATCTTTATGGAATTAATGTCTGAATTGTATGTGTCGTTGATGATGGTGCAGTTGTTTTTTCCTTGACGTACGTCCAGGCGCATCGCTACAGGCTCCAGTTTCATCATGCGTTCTGAGATTGTCCCGGGCTTAACGTTTAAGTAAAGCATAACAGCCAGGCAGCTGATGGCGTTCTCAATGGATGCCTCATCTGTAAATGGTATGGAGACGGAGTACTCGAAGTTGAGGAACGAGTAATGAATGGTGGTTTTGTTTCCGTTTTTTTCCGTTTTACGGATGTAAAGCGGGGCATCGGGGTCTTTTCGAGACCAACAAAACGATTTTTGCGACAATACCATCCTGTCGGCTGATTGATTAATGATCTTGTTGTCCTCTTCGTAAATAAACACGTTGCTGTTAACGAAAAGTTCCATTTTCTCCATGCACTTCTGTTGCTGCGAGGAGAAATTTTCCTGATGTGCTTCCCCCAGCTTCGTGAAAACACCGATCGTGGGGCGGATAACCGGTTCCAGATACTTCATCTCATCGGGTTGGGAGATCCCGGCTTCGAATATGGCTAAGGTGGTGTTTTCGGTCATTTCCCAGACGGACAACGGAACGCCGGTTTGGGAGTTGTAGCTCCGGGGTGAGCGGGTGATGTTGTAGTCTTCCTCCAGAAGCTGGTACAGCCACTCTTTGACAATGGTTTTTCCGTTGCTTCCGGTTATCCCGATGACGGGGATACTGAACTGTTTCCGGTGATAGGCCGCTAGTTTCTGCAGTGCGTGAAGCGTGTTGGTAACTTTCAGGAAGTTGACATCCGTAAAGGATTTCCATTCCGGAAAAAGCTTGGTCACCACGAAGTTCCTTACGCCCGATCCGTATAAATCGGAAATGAATTTGTGCGCATCGTTTTGTTTGGTTTCGATGGCGAAGAACAGTGTTTCCTGCGGAGAGCTTAGTTTTCGGCTGTCGGTAAGCAACAGCGATATTTCACCCTCGGCAATATTTTGATTCTTTATGCCCAGTATAGAGGCTATTTTAAGGATGGAATACTTCATTGTTTTATTTTTTTTGTTAATTCTTCCGTTTCCCGGCGACAATCTATTCGGGGGTGATTTTGCCGGAACAGAATCAGTTTTTGTAACGTTTGCTTTAAAAATTGACGGTAGTTTTCGGTTGATTCATTCAACGGTACGTGGTTTAGAGAGCGGCTTATCTGATTCCATTCTGAGATGGCGTCTTGGGTCTCTCTCCGGAAAAAGGTTTTGCAAAAGCGCTCCCATATGTAATCGGTGGCAACACCAGATGGATGCATCATGTCCTCTGCAAAGAAACGGTAGTCACGCAGTTCGTCCAATAAAATCTCATAGGCCGGAAAGTAAGTGAGTGCGGATGTAAACATTTCCTGCAATTCGTCTATTGCCAGATGAAGGATGGATTTGCTGATCTGATTTTCGTGGGCACCGTCTTTCCAGTGCCGGATGGGTGAAACGGTAAAAATAAATCTTGCAGCAGGATTAAGTGCCGAGATGGTGTTGATGACGCCGCTCCATTCCTTTACGATTGCTTCGACCGTTAATCGTTCCCTTATAAAGGTGTCCGGTGGAAATTTGTGGCAATTGGCCACGACTTCTCCTGTCGATTTCAGTTTGTAAACGTAAGCCGTGCCAAAAGTGATGAAGAATACATCTGTCCGGGGAATAAATGCTGCTGCTTCGGCAAACATCCGGGAAATGTTTTCCATGCACTTGTTTTTGTCAGGATGGGAAAACCGGCCATGATGCATGAAACTTTGGTAAACGCCGTTGTGGAAAATAAGGTCGGTTCCGCTGAAATTCCGGTTGGAAAGCAATCGATTTACAACTGCCGCAACGGAGAACGGATTGTACATGATCCCGAAAGGGTTCACATTTGCCTGAAACTTGTATTCCAGCAGTTTGGAACCCATGTTCTCCGAAAAACAAGAGCCGAACAGCATTATCCCTGTGGAATGATCAATCCGGAAAGTTGATTCCGGAATAATTACCGGTGTCCTGAAATCCATCGCTAACTAAATTCTTGTACAAAAATAGCGATTAACCTTCCAACTTCGAAATCTGAATGATTATAATTTGTGAAAAGGGGAAATGAAATGGCTATAAAAAAGGAAAGGTTGTCTCACGACAACCAATCTTCATTGTTAACCTTAAATCTAATACCATGAAAAACACAGTGCAAATATAAAGGCTTTTTTTACACTAAAAAAATATTTCAGGGGAAAAATCGCTCTATTTTGCATCAATTAACCTAAAAATGCTGTTTTGAATGAATAATAAGTGTTTTTTCACACTTTATTCTACGAATAAAACCAATCCTTTCAGGTATTCACCCTCGGGGTGATAAATGTTAATGGGATGATCGGCCGGTTGGGTAAGTTGGTGCAGAATGCTGACCTTCCTTCCCGAAATAGCGGCTGCACTGAAAACTGCCAGGCGGAACTGTTCTTTGTTAATGGCCTGGGAACAGGAGAAGGTGAACAGGATTCCTTCCTGTTTTATTTTCTCCAATGCTGCCAGGTTGAGTCTTTTGTACCCTTGCAGGGCATTGCTGATGGCTCCTCGGTGCTTGGCAAATGCCGGCGGATCAAGAACAATCAGGTCGTAAGCATTCGCTGTAGATGCCTTCAGGAATTTAAACGCATCTTCCGAGAAAGAGGTGTGTCGGGGTTCTTCTCCGAAGTTGAGCCTTATATTCTCGTCGGTAAGTGATACGGCTTTGGCAGAACTGTCGACGGAATGAACCGACCGGGCCCCTCCGCGCAGCGCGTATACAGAGAATCCTCCAGTATAGCAAAACATGTTCAGTACGTCTTTACCGGCAGCATACTTTTCGAGCAACCGGCGATTTTCACGTTGATCAATAAAGAAGCCGGTTTTCTGCCCGCGCAGCCAATCGATATTGAATCTCAATCCGTTTTCCAGGGCGACGGGGTCTACGTTTTGCCCGCCCAGCAGGTAATCGTTGTCGGCTTCAATGCCTGCTTTAAAGGGAAGTGTCCCTTCTGATTTATAAAAAATATTTTCAAGGTTATCTTTTCCCAGTACACGCTGTAATGCGTCAACGATTTTTTCTTTATCGCCATCCATTCCTACAGAATGTGCCTGGACTACCGCCGTTTTTCCGTACATGTCGATAATAAGTCCCGGTAAATGGTCTCCTTCGCCATGAATCAACCGGAAGGTGTTGTTGCCAGCGTGCAACAATCCAATCTTCATGCGCATCCGGTATGCGGAAGAAATGCGACGCGCGTAGAAATCCTCATTTATGGTTTCGTCTGTAAAGGACAATATGCGGACGGAAATGCTGCCGACCTGGTAGTGCCCTACACCCAGGAATTCTCCACTGGCAGAAAAAACCCGTACAATGTCTCCTTCCTGAATGCCTTGCCCAGTTTTGGCGATGGCGCCGGAAAAGACCCAGGGATGAAACCGCTTGAGTGATTCTTCTTTTCTGGGGCGCAGGATGATCTGATTTGTTTTATTCGCTCCCATTGCTGATCAGGTGGTTGTAAATACGTAGGCAGGCCCATGCATCCATAGCTGCGTAATTTTTTTGAGCTTCGCTCAGGACGCTGGCTTCCCAATTGGAGAGGCGTTGATTTTTAGAAATCTTTTTCCCAAAAAGGATAGCATAGATCCGTTGCAAACCGTTGTCGTCAATGTCGTATTCATCAACAAAAGACTGCAGGTCGATAAAGTTTTGCGGTTTTTTGTCGGAGCGTTTTCGGATGGCGGCAAAATCGTCACGAAGTGAAAGTCCTATTTTCTTGATGTCCGGGTTGCAGATGATTTCGTCCAGTTCATCGGGATATCCGATTTTGTTTAACCGGAAGAGATAACATACCTCCATGGTGGAAAGCTGCATCAGCGCCACTTTGTGAGTCTGTCCCCGTTTAAATGCCGGTTTGGTTTCCGTGTCAAACCCTAATCGGGAATGTTTCATCAGGTCAGCCACCGCTTTCTCTACTTCACTTTCGTGATCTACAACTATTGTCTTTCCAGCAAAAACCTCTGACGGAAGTTCTGCTACTGCTTCTTTTGAAATGGTTAATCCCACAAATCCTCCTCGTTTAAATCGGTTTCCAGTAGATTGTCTTTCTCTTCGCTGTGGTAAAGTACGGAGTGTAACGGTCTCAATACATTGATCAGTTTTTGTCCCCAGTATGCCTGAAAGTTTTGTTGGCAAATGAGAAGTGCGTCATTCATCTGATCGGTCAAGCCATATTGATAAACCGAAACAAAATTCCTTACATCCTGATAGATGTCGGCGATATTTTCCGAAACAAATGCTGAAACCGGACGTTCGCTGTATTTCATATCCTCAACAAAAACATCCAGATAAACATCCTCCTCGCCCATGATGGATGAAACAGTGGCCGATACTCGGGTATAATCCTCTTCTTTGACAAACGTTTCGGGAGATTCATCGTTTATTTCCACAGTTTGAGGCAGGAGCGACGCCTTGATGTACATCAGGGGCAGGAGCTTGAGCATCTTGTCGATCCACTTTTCCCGCGAGGCAATTTCTTCCTTTTCCAGAAAGGCGCAAAATTCTACGGCGACCGTCACGAAATCGATTACGGTAGATGAGTAAACTATATTGTCGGATTCTTTATTCAACATTTTATTACCAATTGTACTGCAAAAGTACTCATTTATTTTCAGACAACGATGAGGGTAATGCTCAATTCAATAGAGATTAAGCGTGGTTTATCCGGAAAAAGACTTACTTTTGCGCTAAATTTTTTATCCGGAAAAATGAAACTATCTAAAATACCATTGTTGGGACGCGTTGTTATCGCCATTGTCTCGGGAATTATCCTCGGTCAGTTTGTGCCGGTGTGGTTTGCACGAATCTTTGCCACGTTTAACGATTTATTCGGTAATTTCTTGTCGTTTATCATTCCGCTGATTATTCTCGGCTTAGTTGCTCCCGCTATTGGCGAGTTAGGGAAAGGAGCGGGGAGACTCTTGCTGATCACAACCGTTATTGCGTACATGTCTACTCTTTTTTCGGGTTTTTTTACCTTTTTTTCGTGTCAGGCTGTTTTTCCGAATATAATAACCGGCGCAATCGACACCGGATCGGTACAGGGCATTGATGAAGGTGCCGTGAAAACGTTTTTCAGTATAGGGATGCCTCCTATTATGGATGTGATGTCGGCTTTGATTTTGTCGTTTTGCATAGGGATCGGACTCTCCCTCATCAAGGGTGATACGTTGCAGAAAGCTTTTTCTGATTTCCGCGATATTGTGACGATGATTATCCGTACGGTAATCATTCCGTTACTACCCATTTATATTTTTGGAATGTTTCTCTCCATCTCCATCACCGGACAGGTTTACTCCGTGATTATGCTTTTCCTGAAAGTGATTTCGGTGATTTTCGTGTTACATATCCTGCTGCTGGTTATCCAGTATGTGGTAGCAGGCGCCATCTCGCGTCGTCATCCGCTGAAAGCGTTAAAGACGATGCTGCCTGCTTATATGACGGCATTGGGAACGGCTTCTTCAGCAGCAACCATCCCTGTGACGCTGCAATGTGCCCTCAACAATAAGATCAATCCCAGTATTGCTTCTTTTGTGATCCCGCTGTGTGCGACCATCCATCTGGCGGGAAGCGTGATGAAAATAGTCGGGTTTTCGCTAGCTATTATGTATTTCTTCGGCATACCGGTCGATCCGGGCACTTTTATCGGGTTTATCTTTATGGTGGGGATTACCATGATTGCGGCGCCGGGTGTTCCCGGCGGAGCCATTATGGCGGCCATCGGGATTATCCAGAGCATGTTGGGCTTTGACGAACAAATGATCGGATTGATGATTACGGTTTATATTGCGGTGGACAGTTTCGGGACTGCCTGCAATGTTACAGGCGACGGAGCCATTGCGCTGATTATGGATAAATGGGCAGGAACTTCGCGGACTTAAAACGGATTATCCGCTCTTGTCCCGGTGCCTTTGCGGAGTTTTTCTATCTCTAAGCGGAGAACCCTGTTCTCTTCCAGCATCTCCAGGTATTTGTTTTTATACTTTACGGAGTTTTCTTCCAAGGTGTCGGTTGTTTGTTCGACAGCGGCTGGCTGAACCGGAGTGCTTGTCATCTTCCCTTTCCCCGTGATAAGCCAATCAAGGTTTAGGTCCGGAAAAGCTTCCACGATATTGGACAGTTTGTCCGCACCAATCGAAGTTTTTACCTTACTGATATATCCCCGCGAAAAACCAACCCGCTCTTCAAATTTAGTTTGTCCCAGTCCTTTTGATTTTATGAATAATTTTAACCTGTCTATGAATTCCATATTTTGTATTGTTTCTCAGGTAATTATCAATTTTATTATTTAGAGTAAATCTAAATTACTCCATAAATACGAATATTACTTGTAATCACTGAATATATACAGTATATTTGCATTGTTAATTAATGTTTAATGCGTTGCAACAAAATTAGACATTTCACAAAGATATGAATAATCAGGCAAATACCATAAAACCGGTTACTAAAATATCGATACCCGATACACTATTAAGTTTAAAGGTAGGTGAAACTGTGATGATATCTGCGAGAACGATTAATTCCAGTTCTGTCAGGGCTGCCGCATCCCGTTTAAAGAAAATAAAGAAAGCACAGTTTATTGTAACCGAACAAGGTTTGATAAATGAAATTAAAATAACCAGATTAAAATAATGAATATGAGTAAGTTCAATGTTTTTATTGTCTTTTTCGTTCTTTGTTCATGGTTGTTGTGCGAAAACGCAAAAGGAGCAAGAAAAGAAGCGGTCACTCTACATTCCAGTGAAGTAGATGTGGAGCAACAAAAGAGGGTATATGGAATGGTAACTGACCAGAGAGGAGAGACTTTGCCTTATGTTACTGTACTTATTAAAGGGACTAATATCGGTACAACTACTGATGAAAATGGTATTTATGAAATAAATGTAAATGGAGATGTAACGCTTATCTTTAGTTACATGGGTTTTAAGGATTATGAAGTAACAACAGCAGGAAAGACAAAGATCGATGTCATCCTTTTAGAGGATAATGTAAGGTTGGAAGAGGTAGTGGTAACCGGATATAATACAGTAGAAAGGAGGCATTTAGCCTCCTCCATCGAGTCTGTGGATATGGAAAGGGTTGTGAGTCGCCCCATCGTTAAACTTGAGGAGGCTTTTGCCGGAACTGTTCCTGGCGTGACCATGCTTCAGGGCAGCAATCTTCCCGGATCTGTTCCCGGAAGTATCTCTATCAGAGGAATAAGTACCCTGCAAAATGCAGCTCCACTGGTGATTGTGGATGGTATGGAACAGCCTCTCACTGACGTGGATCCGAATCAGATTAAGAGTATTAATATTCTGAAAGATGCTGCTGCAGCATCCATGTATGGATCAAGAGGTGCAAACGGAGTTATTATCATTGAGACTAACAGAGGAACGACAGGGCAGTTCAGGGTGAATGTGAATTCATGGTTTGCTATTCAAAATCCTCTCAATCTGCCGAAGTTTGTAAACTCGGCCGATTTTATGAAACTCAGAAATGAAGCACATACGTTACAAGGTCAGCCTCTGCTTTATACAGATTTGGATATCAGTCAGGCAGAAGAGGGCGTTACTCCCAATACCGATTGGATGAAAGAGATTATAGAAAGGCAAGCCACGGCTTACAATACAACGGCGAGTATTTCCGGAGGAGGAGGTGTAGGAACATTTAACCTTATGCTTGGTTATATTGAAGAGAACGGGATGAATAAGATTGAAGGTTCTGATAAGTTTAGTGCCCGTTTTAATACAAATATCAATATTGCGGACCGGTTTATTCTTTTGGCCGACTTTTATGCGCATCGATTGAAAGTAGACAGGCTTAGAAGGAACAATGACGGGCATGGATTGTATCAGATTGCCTGGAGAATGAATCCTACTCAGGGGGTGTTTTATAAAGACACGGATATCCCGAACCATTATATTCTTCACAATGATATGAACCCTGTGGCCTTTATTGATAAGGGAGGAACCTGGAACTATATGTATGATAAGAGTACGATCAATCTGCGCCCGCGTTATTATATTACGGATGATCTCAACTTTGAGGGAAACGTATCGTATATGATTGATAAATCAGCAAGCAAATGGAGACGTTTAACACATAAGTTTTTCGATGGAGACGGCAAGCCGGTGACAACATGGGGTAATGATATTGGTGCTGAACAGAACGTGAGTCAGAGCCAGTTGACCGGAAGGGCCCTGTTGAATTTCGAAAAAGAATTGAGGGGAGGTAAGGATAAACTTTATGCCGTGGGGGGGACAGAAGTAATGTCCTATATATTCACAGATTATCGGGAAATAACTAAAGCATCCTTTTTCTCCAAGCTGAACTACTCTTTTGATGACAGATATTTGCTGGAAGCAACTGCTAGAACCGATGGAAGCAGCAAGTTCGCTCCCGGCCGTCAGTGGGGTTTTTTCCCTTCAGTCTCTTTTGGGTGGAATGCTCATAATGAAGCTTTCATGAGGCCATTGAAAGAATCGGGGGCTATCTCTAATCTTAAAATAAGGGCTTCCTGGGGAAGAATCGGAAATGAGAATGTAGATCCCTATTTGTGGCAGGAAGTAGTGAATACCTGGGGATGGACTATGCGAGTGCCGAATCCGGATTTTACTTGGGAAAAGCAGAATCAAGGGAATCTTGGGTTGGATTTTGGGGTGCTGAATAACCGCTTGACAGTTACTGCCGATATTTATAAAAAACATTCATTTGACCTGATATACTCCGACTTTCCGGTTCCGCCGTTAACAGGATCGTATTATCTGACATCCTCAGTAAATATTGGGGAGGTTGAAAACAAGGGATGGGAGATCTCGGCAAAATGGACAGACCAGCTTGATGAGTTCTCGTACAGTATAGGCGGGATGTTGTTCGACAACAGGAATCAGGTTCTTAAGGCCGGATATAACACCACGGATACATTGATATTCAAAGGAACGAACGACCGGATTTGGTATCGGGGTATCCCCATTAATAACTATTACGGTTATCGAACCGACGGTTATTTCCAAAATCAGGAAGAGATTGACGCAACAGCAGCAAAATTTCCCAATACGCTCCCCGGAGATATTAAGTACGTAGACCAGAACGGAGATGGTATATTAAATGATGAAGATAGGGCCTACTTAGGTGATACCGCACCTCACTTCAACTATTCTGTTACGTTAGATATGCGTTACAAAAATTGGGATTTCAGTTTGCTTGGCCAAGGTGTAGGAAAGAGAGTGGGCAGACTGGGAGGTCAGGAAGGTTATCCGGTGTTTGTGGATGGAGGGAGCAATAATCTGGGTGCTCCCCGTCAATACTATGCCGATAACCGTTGGACCCCTGAAACGCCGAATAGCCGCTTCCCCCGTGTCTGGACAGGCTCAAGCACGAATACATATTTAAGTGATGTATGGCTGAGCGATGCGTCTTTCTTCCGCATTAAATCGCTCCAGTTGGGTTATACCATGCCTAAAGTGAGGAATAACATAAGAAATCTTCGTATATATTTCAATGCTCAGGATTTTCTCACCTTTACCAATTGGGAGGGACTTGAGCCGGAGCGTGACGGAGGTAATGGGGCATATCCAAGGATGGCTACTTACAGCGTTGGTTTTCAGGTGACATTATTCTAAAATTAAAACTATACAATGATGAAAAAAATTATATATCTGATCTTGATAATGTTCGCGGTAAGCGGTTGTAACGACTTCTTGAATAAACGGGATCCTACTGCTACCTCTTTTGTTGAGTTTTTCAATGATGAAGAAGACTTGCGAAGAGTTGTGTATAGCAGTTATCTGGACGTTTTTACGAATCCCACCTCAAGAGGGATAATCTTTTATATGGATGAAGGAAAGTCCGATAATGCATACAGCAGGCTTGAAGGAGACAGGCATCAGAATATTGCCAACGGGAATTTCAACAGCAATACCTATGATTTCCTCTATTATTATGAGCTTTATATGAAGCATCTGGGACGTTTGAACACGTTTATTGCTAATGCGGATGTGCCGTATGTGGAAGATGAGAGTGTGCGTGATAAATACCAGGGCATACTTGAGGCGTTGCGGATCTGGCACTATTTCAGGCTGACCATGCGATGGGGGAATGTTCCCTTTGTCCTGGAACCGGCTGATCTGGAGACTGCGCGCCAACCGGCCACACCCAAAGAAGAGATTCTAAAAACATTATTCCCTTTGGCCGACGAGATAGCAGCTAAATTGCCGCCCGATGAATATACTTCCGATAAATATATGTTCAACAGATACTCATTTAAGGCGCTTACTATGCGTTATGCTCTCTATAACGGCAGGTATGAGTTGGCTGCAAAACTGGCAAAAGAGATTATGGACAGTAAGAAATATTCCCTCCATTCAGTATATGGTGATCTTTTTAATTACAAGGCTGCAAAAACGAATAATGAGTTTATTATATGGTTTGATATGGCAAGCCATAACAATAGTGCAACACAATCATTCCAGCATTTGGGGCCTCATTATAGGACAGGACCCGGACAATCATACTGTGTGCCTACTAAAGCATTGGTCGATGCTTACTGGACCGCACAGGGAAGACCCATTGATGAATGTCCGTTGCATACTAAAGAGGAGTATGAACTAAACCCATCTCTAAACAGAGATCCCCGTTACAGTGCGTCAATTATGGGTCATGGAGATAATTTTTATGGTGAGACTATAGACATTTACAATGAAAACTCTCCAATGTTCTATCAAAAACTGAGGTCCAGCAGAACGGGTTTCTGGTTCAAAAAGTTTGTGGATGAAACGGATGCTTTCAAAAGCGGCGGTAATATGGATTTCCCATTACTGCGTTATGCCGAGGTACTACTGACCTATGCCGAAGCAAAGATCATGCTTAACCAGATCGATGATCTGGCAAAGAAATGTATCAATGATGTAAGAAGAAGAGCTGGTCTGGATATGAATTTTGCCGATGTTACTCTTCCTGCGTATACTTCGTATACTCAACAACAGTGGGTTGAGTTGATCCGGAATGAACGAAGGTTGGAACTTGCTGCAGAAGGTCAACGTTATGATGATATTATCCGTTGGAAGATTGCAGAGAATGTTTTAAACAAGCCGGCAGAAGGACATACGAGGATCGTTGAGGGACGTAAGGAAACATTAAAGGTGGAGGACCGGTCCTTTAAATCCCACAACTACCTATGGCCGTTCCATGAGAACAGCCTGAAAGTGGAACCGGGACTT
>JABNAD010000010.1_pt1 | contig 63710 bp, 76 predicted proteins | sample 7240381 | NCBI WGS metagenome assembly JABNAD01 (sample SAMN11332834, study PRJNA596920) | anaerobic digester metagenome | biome: digested sludge; isolation source: digested sewage sludge-derived enrichment culture grown on H2/CO2 | place: Germany: Goettingen
TCGTTGCTGCGTTCACACTTGGTTATGCAGATGAAGATCCCGATCCAAGGCCGAGGAAGGCAATTGATGAGATAACGTCTTACGAGAAGTACGAATAAATAATGAAGGCCATAACTCCAGGATATTTTAAACTGGATGTTTTAATTTTTTTTTAAAAACTTTTTAATCATTCATAACACTTTTTCATGAGTATAAACGTATTTTTCGGCTGAAATGCCAAATCTCTCACGTATATCAATCTATTACTTGGTACCACGATCGTTAATATTTTAAAGGATCAACTTCATAAATATAGGATGAAACATGATTAATTTTATCTGAAAATTCAATTGAAGTTCACAGTATCTTGTTTAAAAGGTTTCAATGGATTTAATATCTTTAATAAGATTCTGAAACGTGATGTAACCTTTAATTCAGGAGAATTATTGACTATTGAAATTTATTTTTTGGCACGTAAATCATTGAGGGGGCCAAAAACTTCTAAAAGCCTATTCAAAAACCTAAATTAAATGAATGGTTATAAGGAGGGAATTCAATGTCAGATCTTAAATTAAGTCCAGGTAATGACGTGGAAACTAGTGATTCTAAGTGGGCTTGGCTCTATAAAATTGGGGGAATTGCTGCACTGGTCATAGTGGTAATTATTCCCATACAATCTTTTATATTTGTCACCTGGCCTCCACCAACCACAGTATTGGGTTACTTCACCTTATTTCAGAACAAATGGTTCATTGGACTCTTAGACATGGATCTTCTGTACCTCCTTGTCAGTGCTCTTATGCTACCTGTATATCTTGCACTCTACCTTTCTCTAAAACGAATCAATGAGTCTTTCATGGTAATTGCTTTGGTTTTGGGACTTGTAGGGATAGCAGCCCATTTTTCATCCAACACTGCCTTTGAAATGCTTTCTCTCAGCAACCAATACGCGGCTGCAACAACAGATGTGCAGCAGTCTATTTTATTGGCGGCAGGACAGGGAATGCTTACCACATTTCAGGGTACTGCCTTTGACGTGTATTACATCCTCAACGCAATCACACTTATTATAATCTCATTTGTCATGCTAAAAAGCAATATTTTCAGTAAAAAAACTGCTTATTTGGGGCTACTGGCTGGTTTATTGATGTTGGTGCCGTCCACGGCAGGGACCATAGGTGTTTACTTTGCATTCGCATCTCTCGTTCCATGGGCGATATTTTCAGTCCTGGTGGCAAGACGGTTGTTCCAGCTAGGTAAAAGTTGAAATAAGGTGGGCGTTCTTTAAATAGACTAATTTTATCATTCTTGGATAAAGAGATCAAACATGAATGCCTTTAAGGTCACTCTGGACATGGATATAAGATTAGGGATGATGCTTGACTTAATAATGCTCTTCTTTGATACATTTTTCTTTAAAATTTTAGAAAAGGATTTTAAAAAAATTATATGGGGTGTTTAATTTTCATCTGAAGGCTCGAATGTAGCATAAAAACCATCAGTATCCGCATAAATTGCCCTGAAACCGTATTCCTCAGCATGTTTCATGGTCTTTTTAATGAAATCCCTTCCCCATGCAGTTACAGCTTCAGCACATTCTATTCTGTACCACCTGAATCTGGAGTATCCGTAAACACCGTACATGGAATTTGCAAGTCTTTTAAGGGCCTGCTGCTGCACGTCCAGTATCTGCTTCTCCCTGGGATTCTCTGAAGCCTTCATCATGGTCTTGATTCTAACACGTTCCCTGAGTATGTTGCCGATTATGGAGGGAACAAAGCCTACAGGTTCTTTCAGGAATTTATGGCCCACCTCAGGTGCGATGTAGCATTCATCCTCACTGCACTCTGAAACCAGGGTGTCTGGAGAAACGTTCTTTGAGATTATTATGCTGGGGTACAGGCTCCTGAAGTCGAAGGAAACTATGTTCTCATGGAGTCCCTTAACAGGGTCTTTAACGTAGCCTCCAGCAGCTCTTTTACCCCTTCGCTCTGAGTACTGTGTTGAAGAGGGTTTGTTAGGCACTATATCTCCGTATTCATATGCCTTCCTTATGAGGTACCATTCAACCATTTGTCCCGTGGTCATACGTGCTATATCAAAGAATGGCTGGCCAACTATACGTGTAAGCTCCAGGCTCAGAGGCAGCATCTTCTCTCCGATCTTGGTAACTGCCACAGCATCGTCCAGGGAGTATCTGAACAGGGTGTCCAGCTTTTCTCCACCATCATCCCAGTACTGGTAGATCTCATCACCTGGAACATCCTCCTTCTCCTCATCGAAAAGTTCCCTGTAAACCCTTTCAAGGGTGTAACGGTCCAGTGTTAAGTAACGGCGCATTAAAAGGTAAAGATCAACGTGTATCCTTCCCTTGATAAGCCCGGCGTTTGCAAAACCCCTCCTCATGAACTTCAACTTGGAGCCGTCAGTTCCCATATCCATTTTAACCCCGATTTTATCAGCCCTGTCATTTATGTAGGGCATGTCGAAGTTGTCTGAGTTGTAACCAATGAGAAGATCAGGGTTTTCAGACTTCACGATCTCAACGAACCTTTCAAGCATTTTCTCCTCGTTCTCTACGGTTTCAACAAAATCAAGTTCTGATTCCTTGGTTGAAACCACTTTCTCCAGTCCCTGATTGCTAGAGAGGCTTATCATTATGATCTTATCAACTTCAGCCTGTGGCATGCCCTCAGGGTTGTAAACCTCTATGTCAAAGCTCAAAATCTTCAGATCCGGAAATTCCGATTCAACTGGACGGGCTTCACCCTCAATTTCGAATACGCAGGTGTCATCTGCACATCTGAAACTGCAATCTTCCTCACCCACAAATTCACCATCCACCTCAACTTCTGCCATTGGAAACAGTCCCTTATCTATAAGGTAACGGCGGTAGAAAGGTATGTCATGCTCCCTGATGTCATCCACAGAGTCCAAATTCCTTATTTTATCCCTTAACTTTGGAACGTCCTGGGGATGTTTCAGCGTAACCTTCAAAAAGTCTTTAACATGCCCTATGTCATTTTTACGGGTCCATTCAACACCCTCAACATCCAGTTCATTGATATCATTCACACACTCCTCTGGTTCATGGGGGAGAACGTAAATGTAGGGTTTGAAACCCTTATCAACTGCTATAACAGATCTTCCATTTTCATTGCCTTGTAGTTTGCCGAATAACCGGACAACTGCTCTGTCGTCTTCTGTAATGTAATCAATGTCCAGAAGCACGAATTTTCTGGTTTCCATAGGCTTTTATTTATATTGACGTCTGTATATATTTGTTGAATAATAAGATCGCAGATCTTACCATGAATTTCAAATGTAAAAATGCATTGAAAAAAATCATATTTGGATTGTGTTATTAGTAAAAATTTTATTAGTAAAACTTGTTTAATCATTTTAATATTTCAAGGAACGTTTTAGAGATGAACATTGAAAAACTTGACACAGGAAGGCATGACCTTCAGCTGGTTTCAGAACTGATCTATGAAACAGATACGGACCTCTTCAGAATATTCCTGGATGAAGACAGGCAAAAAGCCATTGAAAAGCTTCAAAAACTCATAGTGGCTGGAAGGAATCCCTATGGTCATGAGAACATCCACGTTGCAGAGGATGAAAATGGGCAGGCCGTGGGTATTTTAGTTGCCTACAGAGGGGATGAAATAAAATTCAGGGATGAAGCAAAGGTATACATGGACACTATGAATTTTTTACAGTTTTTAAAGCTAACACTTGTGAAACCCATCTTTGACAGGATTTCAGCCTCATCCATAAAAGGGGATGACTATTATATAGGCAACATAGCAGTTAATCCTGACGTAAGGGGTAAAGGAACTGGAACCTTCCTTTTGAAGCAGTCATTCCAGATTGCAAGGAAAAAGAACTGCAAAAGAATGGTGTTGGATGTGCTTTTCTACAACAGGAAGGCTCGTGCATGGTACGAGAAACACGGGTTCACTGTTTACGGTGAAAAAAACTTCAAATGGTTTGGTCTGGAGGATGGAACCTGGGGAATGGAATGTTTGCTCTGAAAAATTTAAAAATAACATTTAATCATGAATTAAGTTATTTATGGGCTGATTTTTTTTGAATTCAATCATTACTCCTTATTTAATTTTTAATTTCTAATTTTAATTCATTTCCATCTTCAGTGATCATGATACAAATCTGAAACCCTCAACTCCCCTCCAAACAAACCCAAATTATAAATAGTACCTTGCAATATACAGTACCTTGTAAAAGTACAGTGATACCATGAACACCCAATTTAAGAAAGGAGTGCTGGAAATCTGCGTTCTGGCAATACTCGACAAAAAAGACTGTTACGGTTATGAAATGGTCTCTGAGATATCCGAGAACATCGCAATCTCAGAGGGAACCATTTACCCCCTTCTTAAAAGGCTAAAAAAGGAAGAGCTAGTGACTTCTTACCTGGAAGAGTCCCAAGGTGGTCCTTCAAGGAAGTATTATAAGCTCACAGATTTAGGAAAACAAAAAAAAGAGGAATTAGTTGCAGAATGGGATAATTTCTCCGCAGGTGTTAATAGATTACTGTACTCTAAAACTGCTGATATTTTGGAGGAACTTAAGGATGAATAAATGGGAATATCTTGAAAAACTCGATGAACTGCTGAATGAACTGCCAGAGGAAGACAGGGAAGATATACTTTCAGACTACGAAGAACACTTCCAGATAGGTCTGGAAAACGGTAGGACTGAGGAAGAACTTTCAAGGGCCCTTGGAGATCCGAAAACAGTTGCAAAACAGATTAAAGCAGAGTACATGATCACTAAAGCTGAAGATAAACCTTCAGCAGGCAGTATGCTGGAAGCAGTGTTAGCTGCGGCAGGATTGGGACTTTTCAACATGATATTTGTGGCAGTGCCTGCTATGGGATTTGCAGCCATTATGGTTGCGCTGTTCGTTGTAGGACTGGCAGTGGTTTTCACAGGGATTTTGGCAATATTCTCACCACTCCTGAATGTGATCTTCCCAAACTACATCCACCTACCTGTGAGTAAGGGGATATTCGGCACACTCATAATGATAGGTGGAGGCATGGGTTTAACTGTTCTGGGCACAGTCTGGGTGGTTATCATGGCCTACGTGTCTAAGTGGTTCTACGATCTTGCAATTAGATACTTGAAATTGAACTTGAGGATTATAAAAGGACGAGAGGCTTCAAACAGCTAATAAAAATAAGGGTAGTGGATGTTATGGACAAATTTCTTTGGAAAATAATCGCCAGCACGAAGGGAGGAAACAACCGTGCCAGGATAATAAAAGAACTGGAAAATCGACCATACAATATTAACAAACTTTCTGAAAAACTTTCCCTGGACTACAAAACCGTTAAGTACCATATAAATGTCCTGGAGGAGAATGAACTTGTCACATCACCTGGAAAAAACTACGGAGCCCTTTACTTCCTCTCGGAGAGAATGGAGGAGAGCTATGATTCATTCCTTGAGATATGGGATGAGTTTAAGGATGATTTCAACAAATCCAAATAATATGGTGTTGATCCGTTAATACATCCAAGCCAAGTACTTAATTTTCTTCATCTTATCCAGGAATATATTACGCGTTTTTAATCTCTTTTTAAGTATTTAACGGTTAATTTAGTTATATTCTTTGAAATAGTGAATTTTAAATTTAGATAAACTAATTCAGTGACAAATTTAAGATTACACAGCTTTTTTTGATAAATTTAGATGTTTATCTTATTTTTTATAGGTTTTACTCTTACCAATTCATTTTACCCATCTCCTTTGCATGACTCATTCTTCATTGAACCTCACCCAATTTGGGTGTAATCTGGATCGAATCCGGAGACAAATTTGAGGAAAATACGGGTTAAATTTCCCTTAATTTTGGAAAAAACTATTTTTAAGAGTTTAATCAACATTAAGATAGAGTTAAATTTGATGGGGTGATTTAGACTGGATTTTAACATTCAAAATATTCAAAAAATTGTTCTAAAATTTTCAAATAAAATAGATAGGATATATTCATGATTTCAGTATTTTTTAATCCCTTTGAAGATTTTTTTTAGTCAATCGATAAGTGAAAGAATTTGAGGTGATAAATTATGGATCTTTATAAACTGGCCTTCAACAACATCCGCAGAAGAAAGCTTAGAAGTGTCCTGACAATGCTTGGGATCATCATAGGCGTTGCAACCATAATGGTGCTTGTGGGTATAACTGCAGGTGCAACTTCGGCCGTAAAAGATGAAACAAGTGCTTATATGTATGATGTAACTGTATCCCCTGCAGGAAGCACGGGATCTTACCTGATGGACAACCAGACAGCTTCGAAGGTGGAAGCCTACTCCAAGCTCTACGATACCAAGGAATTCACAGTCTTCAAGGAGACTATAAATGGACAAGATTTAGAGGTTCAGGGAACCAACGACTGGAAACAGCTCAGACTCAAGACAGGATCCCCGGGGGTTGTCATGGATTACTACATCGCTGATAAACTAGGCTACAAGGTTGGTAGCAAGGTGAAAGTTGATGGTAAGGAGATGACAATAACAGGAATAGCTAAAGAGGATGGATACGCCCTATACATAAACCAGGCCCTTGCAAAAGAGATGCAGGATAACAGGGTAAGTATCATCACAGCCAGAACACATGGGGACCCAAAAACAGTGGCAGATGCACTTAAAAAGGATGTTGGAAGTGTTTCAGTTGAAACAAAATCTGATAAAGTAGCAGAAGTTCAGGAGATGGCAGACAAAGCACTGCTCTTCGCAGGTCTCATTGCAAGTGTAGGACTTCTTGTGGGTATAATAAGTGTTGTGAACACCATGTTCATCAGCGTAATGGAAAGAACACGAGAATTAGGTGTTTTAAAGGCAATAGGATTTACAAATAAACAGATAATGGGAAGCACGCTCTTTGAAGCAGGTATCCTAGGATTCATAGGTGCAGTTGTTGGAGTGATCGTAGGCGCCATTGGAATCGTTGCAATAGCCAACGTACTCAACTTCACTGACTACATGTCAGAAATGCTGCCTGCATGGCTCATTGTAAGTGCGATTGCAGGTTCCACACTCCTGAGTATCCTTGCAGGACTTTACCCTGCAGTGCGTGCTTCAAAACTGAACGTTGTGGAGGCATTGAGAAATGAGTAACCATGTGATAGAATTTAAAGATGTCTGGAAAACATATAAAATGGGTGACGAAGAAGTAAACGCCCTTGCAGGATTGAATTTAGCCCTGAGAACTGGATCTTTCACTGCAGTGATGGGGCCATCAGGGTCTGGAAAATCAACCTTCCTCCATGTTGCAGGAATACTGGACACCCCTACTAGGGGCACTTTCCTCATCAATGGAAAGGAACCAGGTAAATTTTCCTCAAAAAAACAGGCCCAGATGCGTAGAAATGAGATAGGCTTTGTTTTCCAGAGGTTCAACCTGATGCATCAGCTCACGGTCCTTGAGAACGTTATGCTCCCAATGATCAAGGAGGACGAGTCGAAGGCTGTGGAGCTCATCGATAGGATGGGGCTGGAGGGTAAGTACAACAAACTTCCAAGCCAGCTTTCAGGCGGTGAGCAGCAGCGCGTTGCCATAGCCAGGGCTCTTATCAACGATCCATCTATAGTTTTTGCAGATGAACCAACTGGAGAGCTTGACAGCAAGAACGCCAATGCAATAATGCAGATACTCCAGGATCTCAACCGTAAGGATGGTGTCACCATCGTGGTTGTAACCCACAACCTGGGGTCTGCTGAATTTGCAGATGAGATCATTGAGATGAGGGATGGGAAGATCAGGGTATAATTCCCTTCAGGGATAAATTCCTTCCCTTTTTTATTGAAAACTCGTTATTTATCTTTTTAACTCTTATTTTTTAATTTTTTAAGTTAATACTTTGATTTAAATAAATTGATTAAAAAAAATAACTTGTTTTAATAGGTTCTTTGCTCCAGAACAGTTGCCCTGTGGTAAAATCCATATCTCGCGTAAAACTCCAGAGCTTCATTGTTACCATTTGCCACAAGGATCCTGCGCTTCTTAACGTGGTTCTCATCCATCCATTCCAGGGCCCTCTCCATCAACCTACTGCCTATACCTTCTGATCTCCACGCTTCATCAACGTAGATAGAATCAATCTCTCCCTCAAGTTCAGGGGATAACGAGCTCACACAGTAACCAACAACACGATCTTCAGAAACATCTTTTGCAAGGTCAACCCTTAAAGAACCAACTGCAGATCTTTTAAGCAGATCTTCCTTCCTCTCCTGGAAACTAAAATCCTGATAGTGTTCCTGAAAGTTTTCGGATTTATTTTGATGGTGCTGCCTCAGCTTCTCCCACAGGGGTTGTATCAGGTCCAGGTCATTCTAATTACCTTCGATGTAAGTTATTTCCATTATAATTCCTCAAAGAGTTACTATTTTAATATTTTATCTCATTTAAACAGGTTTTCAACCCATTCTTCAGTTGTTAAAACTCTGCTGAACCTCATGGCCTGTGTCACAAGGATGGCTTTGTGCAGGTCCTCATCTGAAACTTCTCCAGCGTAGTTGGAGATGTTCAGGGTTCCTGTTGCATCGGATAAGAATTCCACATCGAAGCCCAGATGCATGGCCTGCCGTGCAGTGGTGTCACAGCACATCTGGGTCATGTAACCCGCTACAACCACGGTATCAATACTGTTTGTTCTTAACCATGATTCAAGGTCAGTCCCTGTGAAACTGCTGGGTAAAGTCTTTTCAACGATACCTTCGTATTTTCGGGCTTTCACTTCGCTGTGAAGCTTCCAACTCTCACTCCCCTTAGCAAAGGTGGGAGCATCCTCTGGATTGGTGTGCTGCACCAGAACCACAGGGATTTCTTGCCTATTTGCAGCGTCCATGGCCCTCAAGATGTTATCAAAGCTTTCCCTGGGGTAACTCACAGGTAACGCACCTGAAAAGTATTCATTCTGAACATCTATTATTAACAACGCTCTTTTCATAATCTGCCTCAACATCAAGCTTTTTTAATAGGTTCTACTGTTCTTTTGACATTTATTGCCCATACTGCCTTTTAAACAATGAACCTACTTTAGAACTTTTTACAGTATTATACTTTAATTAAAAGTTTCATATTAATAAACAGCAGTTTGGGATCATGGTCCGAATCAAAGAAGCTGTTCATTCCTTTAAATTTGTTTTAAACATAAAATGATATTTTTTAAGTGATATAATAAAAAAAAGGAGGATTTCAACATGAAAATAGGAATCGTGGTGTATTCCCAGACGGAACATACATATTCTGTGGCTCAGAAACTCCAGAAAAGGCTCCAGGAAAAGGGAAATGAAGTAGAACTTGAGAGAGTTGTTATGAAAGGAGAGGTTCATCCGGGTTCAAAGGACATGGAATTTGAAATTGTACCTGATGTGGAAAAGTACGATGCACTGGTATTCGGGTCTCCTGTACAGGCATTTTCACTGGCACGGCCCATGAAGGCTTATCTTGAGCAGATCCAATCACTTCAGGGTAAAAAAATATCCCTATTCGTTACCAAGGGAGTGAGATTCAACTGGACAGGTGGAAATCAGGCAATAAGTAAGATGAAGGAGATATCCCAATCCAAGGGAGGAAGCATTGTTGGGACGGATATCATAATCTGGAACAAGAACAGGGATGAGAAGATAGATGCACTACTTGCAAGATTCAGTGCAATTTTTTAAATCCTCAAAACATTTCAAGAAATCCTTTAATTTTTTTATCAAGCATACTCCATCATTTGAATTCTATAATACACAAATTGATGCTTAGAATTAACCGGACAATCGGGTAATAAATCCCTGCAGATTAAACAAAACTTAAATTTAACTAAAACCAACCATGTTCATGAATCTGCACGTTGAAGAGATGGGCCATGAAAACAGCGAAACCATCCTATTCCTCCACGGTGCTGGCATGGCGGGCTGGATGTGGAGAGAACAGGTTGAAGCCTTCAGGGATTACCATCTACTCATCCCGGACCTTCCAGAACATGAAAAAAGCGTTGATGTCAAGCCATTCACAATTGAGGGTGCTGCAGACATGATCGTAGACCTCATAAAGACCCGGGCAAAGGGTGGGAAGGCCCATCTTGTGGGAATATCATTGGGGGCTCAGATAATCCTTCAGATTTTAAGCAAAGCTCCGGAGGTTGTGGATCACTCAATGATCAGCGGCACGCTCGTCCACAGCACCCCCCACACAGAAACCTTTTTAAAGCTTCTTAATTACCTCATAAATGTTTATAAGCCAGTTAAGGACACAGATTTCTTCATAAAGGCCAATATGAGAACATACAATATGCCTAAAACTCTTTTCAACGAGTTCAGGGAATCCACGTATCTGATAAAACCTGAATCTCTGGACAGAATACTTCACGAGAACATGCTCTTCCAGATGCCCATGGGACTGAACCGTGCAGATGTTCCTGTGCTTGTGATGGCTGGTGAGAAGGAGTACAAGGTCATAAAAGAATCAGCTCAAGATCTGATGGAAATTTTACCCAACGCCATTGGAATAACAGCCCCTAAACTGGGGCACGTCTGGAATATGGAAAATCCGGACATTTTCAACAGGGTTTTAAGAAACTGGATAAAGGATGAAAACCTGCCAGGGGAAGTTTCATTTATAAAATGAGCTTCAAAACGCTTCTTTTTTAATAAATTTTTTAATAAAATTTTCAGGATAGAAATTTTTAGATAACATTCTTAACAAAATTATAACTATCACAGCAATTATTTTCCATTTCCCCTCTCTTTATGCAACGATTTTTTAAAAATTCTTTTTGATAAAAAGGAGGTGTATATATGGTTAAAATTGGATATAAACTCAGCAGCGAACTCCACAGCCCATTAGATCTGGTTCGATACGCCAAGCATGCTGAAGATGCAGGATTTGATTTTGCTTCCATCTCAGACCATTACCATCCATGGATCAACAAGCAGGGTCAGAGTCCCTTTGTATGGTGTACCCTAGGGGGCATATCTCAGGTAACAGAAAAATTAATCATAACCACGGGTGTAACCTGCCCAACTGTAAGAATACACCCTGCTATCATAGCTCAAGCTGCTGCTACAGCCGCTGAAATGTTACAGGGTAGGTTTATTTTAGGTGTAGGTTCTGGGGAAAACTTAAACGAACACATCCTCGGTGATGTTTGGCCTTCAGCTCCTGTAAGGATAGAAATGCTGGAAGAGGCTGTGGATATCATTCAAACCCTGTGGAAAGGTGGAATGCAGGATTATGAGGGCATGTATTACAGGGTTGTGAATGCACAGATTCACACCTTACCCGAGAAATTACCTCCAATATTCGTTGCTGCCAACGGTGCAATCGCAGCTGAAACCGCTGGGATAATAGGAGATGGTTTAATAGCCATAGGTGAGAAAAAAGAGTTGGTAGATGTATTCAATGTATCTGGAGGGGAAAGTAAACATTGTTTATCTGAAATTTCACTTTGCTGGGCAGAAAATGATGATGATGCAGTAGACACTGTTTATGAATACTGGCCCATAATGCCCTTTAAAAGTGATTTAAGCTGGGAAATCCCAACCCAAACCCACTTTGAACAGCTTGCTGAAAATGTGAAACTGGAAGACATAGCTGAAAGCACGCTCTGCAGCTCTGATCCCCAGAAACACATGGACAAGATCCAAAGAACCATTGAAGCAGGATTCGATTATATATGTATTCATCAGATAGGTCCCAATCAGGATGAATTCATAGAATTCTACAGGGAGGAAGTGCTGCCAGAGTTCAGATAATGGGCTAATTCCATGTTGCCCTGTGATTGACATAGAGCATTTACCTATTAATGCCCCGGAATAGCAGGCTAGATCGTGTAAGGTACAATTTGATATGGAGTAAGATTATTTAGCACATGTTGATTAAATAATAAGATCATGTCAACTAAAGCCGCATTCATATTTGTTGCACCTGAAAACGATTTTAACAAACACAGCGCAGTAATTGATTCACCAGTTGTTGAACTTTCTGTGGTTGGAGTGAAAAACTACGACGAAGCAGAAGAAGTTGCCCTAAAACTGGTAGCAGAAGGGGTTACAGCCATTGAACTATGTGCTGGATTTGGAAACGAAGGAACAGCCAGAATTACCAGGGCTGTGAAGGATAAAGCATTGGTTGGAGTGGTACGTTTTGATCTACACCCTGCATTCGACCATCAGAGCGGGGATGATCTTTTTTAACTAGAATCTATTAAAGTGGATTCTCAGTTTGATTTAATTTGTTAAAATATTTAAGATAATGGATAAAGGACAACTACTCATATCGGGGGTTAATCTATGAAGCAATGGTACGAAGAACTATTTTTAAATTACGCTGACACCTATGAAAAGGAAATCTACACCCAGGGAACCCTTGGGGAAGTTGATTTCATTGAAAAGGAAATCAATCATGATAAAAACTGCAGAATTCTGGACATTGGCTGTGGAACTGGTAGACACGCCATAGAACTCACAAAACGTGGCTACAGCGTCACAGGAGTTGACCTTTCAGGTTCCATGATCAAAAAAGCCATGGAAAAAGCTGAAACCGCGGGTTTAAATATTGATTTCCAGATTGCAGATGCCAGAAACCTGCCATTTGAACAGGAGTTTGACCTGGCCATCATGCTGTGTGAAGGTGCATTCCCATTGATGGAAACAGATGAGATGAACTTTGAAATTCTGAAAAATGCGGCCAAAGCATTAAAAAAGGATGGAAAATTCATATTCACAACCTTAAACGGGCTCTTTCCATTGTATCATTCTGTTAAAGAGTTTATAGAATCCAACAGGGAGGATGGTAGTTTTGACAACTCATTCGATCTCATGAGCTTCCGGAATATATCAAACATGGAGATCGAGGATGATGATGGAAATTTAAAGGTTTTAGAATGCAACGAACGCTACTACGTTCCTTCTGAGATTTCATGGCTGCTTAAAACTCTTAATTTCAGTAATATTAAAATATTTGGTTGTAAAATTGGAAATTTCAGTAGAGATGATGTTTTAACCACTGAAGACCTTGAAATGCTGGTTATAGCAGAACTCTAATCTGTTACCAATCTTTAAATCAACTATGGTGTTTTTATGAAGAAAAGTAAAAGACTCAAAGAACTTTTAAACTCTGAAGAAACCCTGATAATGCCAGATGCCTATGATCCAGTAAGTGCCCGTCTAGTAGAGATGGCAGGCTTCAAGGCGGTGCAGTGTTCAGGTTACAGCTTCTCAATTACAGCAGCAAGGCCAAAGGAAATGGATATCTCAAGGAATGAAAACTTGGAAATAACTCGCAGAATAGTGGAAACCGTTGATGTCCCTGTTATGGCCGATGCTGAGGATGGATATGGGGATGCAAAGGTGGTGAAAGAAACAGTTCTCCAGTTCATGGATAGGGGTGTTGCAGGTCTGAACCTTGAAGACCAGGTACTGGATGGAAAAGATGGTGTAAACATAATCAGTTCAGATGCCATGGTGGAGAAGATCCAGACTGCAAAGGAAACAACAGAATCTGAAAACCCTGATTTTATCATCAATGCCCGTACCGATGCACTGAAATCAATGGATAACAGGGAAGATGCTCTGAACCTTGCAGCAGAACGTGCAAACCAGTACCTCGACGCCGGTGCAGATCTAACCTTTGCAACCTATGTTGAAACACTTGAAGAGGTCAAAACCCTTAAAAAAGAGGTTAAAGGCCCATTAAGTGTGGCTGCAGCCATGCCCTACAACATAAAAAACTTCTCAATAACTGATCTTGAGGATCTGGGAGTTGAAAGGGTGAGTCTACCAACACTCCTAATATACTCAAGTCTCAAAGCCATGAAGAACTCTCTGAACCATATTAAAGAGGATAATCTCATGGAACTTGATGATAATGGTTTATTGTATGATTTTACAGATTTGAATGATTTGATTAGAAAATAAAAGGAGATATTTTTAAAAATAATCTCCTTATCCTAAAAATCATATTTACAATTCAATAGCCATGATAAATCAGAAATGAGGTAGATTAAATGAGTAAAGGAATTTTCACAGAAAAAATCCATGAACCCTCTGAAGATGAAATCTTTGAAGCTTTATTATCAGTTAAACCATTGTGGGATGATTTAAGGGAATTCATTGAGGATAACTACAAAATTTCAGGTGAACTCAAGTTCTACGGTAAGAACTTTGGATGGGCCTTGAGGTACCGTAAATCAGGAAGGGTTCTGGTCTCCATGTACCCTGGAAGTGGTGAGTTCATAGTTCAGATCATCCTCAACGGGAAAGAGGTTGAAAAAGCCATGGAACTGGACCTTGAACCAGATACAATGAAGGTCATTGTGGATACAGAACCAATACATGAGGGGAAATGGATTTATATCAATGTCACGTCAGAAACAGACTTAAGTGATGTTGAAGATCTGATTTCAGTCAGATCACCCCTCAAACTATGATAAATGACTCACATAAGAATTATAAGGTTTAATTAACTTATTTTTGCATATTTCATTGCCTTTCTTATGTCTTCAGCTATCATATTCCTTTTACTTTTTTCGATGTTGAAAGAAGGACCTGTCTGAGTGTAGGAAGGCACGTAAAGAATTGAGTCCATGATATAATCATTGGATCGTAACTTGTAGGTTGAACCCTGGGGAATAACCCTCTTACCATTCCTTTTCTTTGTTATGTAGTTGATGCATTTAATTGCAAAGTCCCCCATGCACATAATAACGGATACATTGGGAAACTGGGACAGTTCTTTTTCTAAAATCATTGAACAATTTTTCAGGGTTTGGGCTTTGACATTGTAATTTTTCTTAGGACATTTAATTGCAGTGGTGAAGTATATTCCCTTTTCAACCAGTTCCTCAAAATTTTGAAGGGAGTATCCTGCATCTCCAAATGCAGTGCATGTTGTACTTTGAAAAAAGCTCTCATGACTGTAGTAGTAATCTTTTTCATCAAGAGGAGGTGCTTCAGATACAACAACGATCTTAACTTTTTCAGGGTCTAAATCTATTTTGGGGATTGTCCAGTTGTGTTCAACATCCTCACATGGAAAATCACACCCTAAATTTGTGTTAACCATCAAATTCATCCCTCCGGTTTGGATAAAACTATTACATACAACTGAAATTATTAATATTACCTCTGTTTTTGTAGCATAAAACCATTTTCCATTGATTCCAAGGGAAAGCTCACAAAAAATACAATAATCAATTCATTCTAATAATTCATTCAAGGAACCTTCAATTCACTGAAGGTGCTATTTGTAAAAAGGAGTGGGGTGCAAAATGCTACCAAAGGTCATAATCTACAATGCAGTAAGCCTTGACGGCCGTACAACTGGATTTAATGCAGATTCAGAGTTGTACTATGAACTTGCTTCCAGATTGAAGGTTGATGCGGTTCTAATGGGAAGTGAAACTGTGCTGACTGGATTCGAAGCCCGGCCCTTCCATGGCTGTCCTGAGGATGAAGAAGATTTCAAACCCAGAGAGGTTGATCCAGCAGATGAAAGGCCCATTTTAGTGGTTCCAGACAGCAGGGGGCAGGTAAGAATCTGGAGCAAGGTCCGTGAAATGCCCTACATCAGGGACATCCTTGTTTTATGCTCAAGATCCACTCCCCAGGAGTACCTGGACTTTCTGGATGAACGCTACGTGAAGTACATGATCATAGGATACGAGAAGGTTGATCTAGGCTTTGCACTTGAGGAACTCAACACCCAATTCGGAGTGAAATCGGTGAGGGTTGACAGTGGGGGCATCCTCAACGGAGTTCTCATCAGGGAGGGCCTTGTTGATGAAGTCCACGTTCTCATCCACCCCGAGCTTGTGGGGGGAACGTCCCCATCATCCATTTACCAGGCACCTGACCTGGAATCAGACGATGCCACAATACCAGTTTTCCTAATGGACCTTGAGAAACTGAAAAACGACACATTACTCCTCAAGTATCGTATATTTAAGTGAAAGATTTCCCTAAAATTTTCTCTAGAATAACTTCATATAAAATCAGAGGTTGATTAAATGGACTCAAACACACTTTATGGGGAAAAAATAGCCTCAAAATGGACAACAATTCTTTTTGCGTTCGTCACAGCATTCTTCATGTTCATGATGTTCTACCAGATCTTCGTGGGCCCACTTGGAGACTACCCCGCACCAACATGGGTTCTAATTGTTTTAACGGTTATTTTTCTCTTTTTAACCATTAACTTCAGGGTAATGACCATTGAACTGACTCCAGAATTTTTGTCAACAGGTTTCGGTGTTGTGAAACACAGGATTCCCTGGGAAGATATTGAAAGGGGCTGGGAAGACGAATCACCTTTGTGGACCTACGGTGGATGGGGTATACGATTTGAGAAGTCCCATGGGAAACGAAGACTTGCATACACAGTTCCACAGACTCCAAGAGTGGCACTATCACTTAAAAGGGGCAGATTTCAGGAATTCATATTTTCAACCAGAAAACCTGGAGAGTTGATTGGGTTAATTGAAGAGATGACGAGCAGCACGTAATCGTTCCAGCCTCAAAAATGAAATAAAAACCTTAGTTTAATCATACAATTTATTTTATTAAATTTTAGAATTTATACTATAAAAAAATATTAAAAAAACTAATTAAAAATCGATGGGAAGGTCATAAATTTGCAGCTTAAACAGATGAACAACAATGTAAAGGATTATTTGAGGGATTCTGAAATCCTGAACTACTCTGATGAAGATATCCAAAAAAAAGCATTGGAACTATCTCAACACTCCGAAAATCAATTTGAAACAGTTAATACGGTTTACGAATTTGTAAGGGATGAAGTGCCACATTCACTGGATATTGGGGGGCAGATACTAACTTTCAGAGCATCAGAAGTTTTAAGGAAATGTCAGGGGATTTGCTTTGCAAAATCCAACCTTCTGGCTGCAATGCTCCGATTCTTAGGGGTGCCAACTGGTTTCTGCTATCAGACACTCACCCATGAAGGTGGTTACGTCCTTCATGGACTCAACGCCGTACTTCTTGATGGTGACTGGTACAGGCTGGATGCCAGGGGTAACAGGGAGGATGTTGATGCCCAGTTTCAATGGATGGGGAAAAACTTGCATTCCCAGTTTCACACACGGGTGAGGTGGATTACCCTGGGATATACTCAGAACCAGTTGAATCAGTTGTGAAATCCTTCAATGATGCTGAAAATGTTGACGAAGTTATGGAGAAACTTTCAGAGGCACGGATCTAAGGGGGGGTTAGTATGGAATATGTGCATGGTTATTCAAATAGAGAAGCCTTAAGGCTAGCTGATCAAGCTGATACTCTGACAGGGATACTGCATTCCGGCACAGCTTACCCTTCAGGAAGCAGGGTTCTAGAAGCAGGATGTGGAGTTGGGGCCCAAACAATTGCACTGGCTAAAAACAGTCCTGAAGCTGAAATAACTTCAATAGATATTTCAAGGGAATCATTGAGTCATGCAGAATCCCTTATAAGATCTGAAGGTATTTCCAATGTGAATTTTAAGCAGGCAGACATCATAAACCTGCCTTTTCCAGAAAACAGCTTTGATCATGTCTTTGTGTGTTTCGTTCTTGAGCACCTTCAAAACCCGGAAGTTGCCCTTCAGAGCTTGAAAAGGGTTTTAAAAAGGGGAGGATCCATAACTGTGATTGAAGGTGATCATGGTTCTTGCTACTTCCATCCTGAAACCGAGGAAGCTGTGAGGGTATGGGGCTGTCTTGTACAGAGTCAAAGGGATTACAACGGAAATCCCATGATTGGAAGGGAGTTACATCCTCTCTTAAATGATTCAGGATTCAGAAATGTTGAAATTTCCCCTAAAATTGTTTATGTTGATTCAAACAGGCCAGAACTTGTTGATGGGTTCATAAAAAAAACCATCATTGCAATGGTGGAAGGTGTGAAGGATCAGGCCATTGAAAAAGGTATGATCAATATTAAAACATGGAACCCGGGGAATAGAGGATCTCTACAAAACAGCTGAACCTGGTGGAACCTTCTTCTACAACTTCTTCAGGGGTTACGGTATTAAGTAGCTGCATATTTTAAAAACGATAACTGGAGGATTTAATTGAAAAAAATAGGTTTTATAGGTTACGGAAGTATGGGAAGCATGATAATAAGGGGAATTTTATCTTCAAATGTTCTAAAGCCTGGGGAAATGGTATTATCAACGAGAACAAAGTCCAAATTAAAGGATCTGAAGAAACATTACCCTGAAATTAAAATAGCTGATAATAATATTGATTTAACCCAAAAATGCCATAAAATATTCCTATTTGTAGGTACTGCTGATGTTAAGGGAGTTATAGAAGAAATAAGGGGACAACTCATGGAAGATGTTCACATCATCTACATATCTGCTGGTTTAACCCTGGATGATATTGGCAGTGTTTTTCCAGAAAAGCTGAGTAAAGTCATACCCTCAATAACTTCAGAGGTGGGTGAAGGAGTTTCCCTGGTCTGCCACAGCCAAGAGGTCAGTACAGAAGATGCTGAATTTGTGGATAAAATCTTTGGAGCCCTGGGGGATGTTAAGGTTGTTGATGAAGCAGATCTGGAAGTTGCAACCAATCTCACCAGCTGTTCCCCGGCATTCATGGCCCTGATCCTTAGGAAGTTCGCAGAGGCAGGATCCAAGATAAGTGGAATTTCCAAGCAAGAAGCAGAGGATATGGTCATGAAAACATTTTATGGAACTTCAAAACTTTTGCATGAGGAGAACATGGCTGTTGAAGAAATTCTATCACGGGTTGCAACTCCTGGAGGCATTACAGAAGAAGGTTTAAAGGGTTTAGAAAGGGATCTACCCCTTGTGTTCGATGAACTCTTTAAAACTACCGTGAGCAAACATGAAGTATTGAAAAAGGAATTCTAAAGATTTAAATCTTAAGTAGATTCACAAAAAGGTTAAAAATAGAAAGTGAATCTTCTAATCTGTAATTCCCGATTGATGTTCAGCGTTGGAAAGCTGCCTTGTACATTGCAAAGATCACAACCAGGTATCCAAGGGTTCTCACAACGAGGAGTGAAACCTCTGAACTCTGGGAGCCAAGTAGAACTGCAATGTGGGATATTCCGAAGAGAGCAAATCCTATGGCTATATAAATGGCAATTAAATTTTCCCTTTGCCTGTAAGCCCAGTATCCGAGTAGGACTATTACTATGCAGAAGAAGAGGTTCAAAACAGATACAGGATCCCATACAAAAGCCATTATATTAACCTCCGGTATTTTTATAATAATCTGTATTGGAAAGCATATAATCTTTTAGATTTCATTGATGGCCTGTTTAATCCCATAAATCATGGGTTGTAGGGATTCAAATAGTGGTTTATAGGATAATTTATAAGATATAATATCTAAAACTAAAAGGTAAGAATTGTTTACAGTGTTCATGATGGATAGGGGGATCTTTGAATCCCTGAAAATTAATTATTCACCTTTTAAAAGCAATTCAGGATGTGGGATTCATGAAAGTTATCACACTTATTGCACTTTTATCAGTAATGTTTTTAGGGGTTATATATGGAGTTTTTTATGCAACAGGCGATACTCCTTCAGATATGGATGGAAAAATCGTTGGTGTGTGTCAAAACGACCAAATGCAAGATTTAACATCATCAAATTCAATTCTGGTTGATGGTGTGATTACAGATGGTAACCAGCATGGGAACGTTTCTGTAATAGTAACCAATGAAACTCAAATATTTAAGAAGCAGGGAAATAAACAGACATCTTCCTCATTTAATAACTTTAAACCTGGACAGAAGGTTGAAATTCAATTTTCAGGCCCAATAATGGAATCTTATCCTCCACAGGTATGTGCAGGTCAGATAGTCATAGTTGATTGAAGAATTCAGATTGTGGTTAAACTCCAGGCCATTAATTGGAAGTTCCTGTATGTTACACCTCAATCCCTTTGACACATAATTTACAAGATCCATAATAATCATTCCGTAAGGTTTAAATATCAACAAAAAGTAACCTTACTAATAAGCCAAGGTAGCTTAGAGGCGAAGCGGTGGACTGCAGATCCATTACACGGGAGTTCAAATCTCTCCCTTGGCTTTAAATCATTTAAAAGGTCATTCAATAAGACCTAATTCGTTAGGGGTCATAGTGTAACCTGGCTATCATCTGGGACTCCAGTTGTCTTTGATGAAACGCGCGCTCTGACGTTAGGTATGACCAATCGGATGATGATCGATTGGAGTACTGAGACAAGAGAAATCCTAGGATCTGGGTTCAAATCCCGGTGACCCCACTTTTTATAATTAAAACTTTTTTACAGCCAAATTTGTTCTTATTTTTAACATCACTAACTCTCAGGTGATATTTTTGAAAAAAATCAACAACATCCTAATGATAGAAGGAAGAGGCTATGATTCAAATATCTACATTTTTGAAGATGTCGTAGTTGACACAGGAACTGGAGAAAACATGGGATACATCAAAGATTCCATTAAAAAGGCCGGAATAAATCCTGATGATCTCTCCTTAATCGTGAACACCCACAACCACTACGACCACACAGGTGGTAACAGATGCTTCAACCTGGAAGTTGCAATGCACTCAGAAGATGCTGAATCATTTGAACGTGGAGATGACGAGGCAACTGTGGCGTCCATGTTCGGTGGGTCCATTGAAGGAATGAAGGTGGACAAAAAACTTGAAGAAGGAGATAAAATTCATGATTTCACGGTTCTACACACTCCGGGCCACACTAAGGGGGGAATATGCCTCTATAATGGTGAAACACTCATTTCCGGTGACACAGTCTTTGCAGGTGGAGGTTTTGGACGTACGGACATTGGGGGGGATGTGAATGACATGCAGAATTCTCTTGAGAAACTGAGCAAACTGGATGTTAAGTACCTGCTTCCAGGACACGGTCCCTGCACATCTCAAGGCTCAAGACACATAAAAATGGCATTTGACATGGCTAAGATGTTTTAAAGAGGTTAGATCAAATGCAACTCATTAAATTTCTTTTAATATTTTCTTAAAAGATTTTAAAATAAATTTAAAATAATGAACCTATTTTTAGATAATTTCCATGATATTAAAACCATATAAATATCTAGAATTAAATAAAATAGTTCAAATATTATTCTTTGGTTTTTTAAATCCCTGAAACATAAACTGTAACGTTCTGGTTGTTGTAGGAAGGCACGATATCAAAGTAGGTTACATTCCATCCTTCTTTTGAACCTTTAGCATTTACAAATGGGTAGAATGCATTCCATTTGAACCTTTGAACCGCTGCAGTTGAATTAGCTTCTTTAACGGCATCCAACCCTGTCTGGTAGGATCCATTGCTTATAGAGATGGTTTTAACTGTTAAAGTTTCTGAAACTCCTTTGTTGAGGTTGTTGAATTTGAAAGATCTGTAAACTGATTTATCCGGGCTGTTCTCAACCAGGTACCATGAGAACATATCCGATGAGGGATAAGCAGTTATGTTGGTGTAGCTGGCACTGAAATTCTGGGCCTCACCCAGGACATCCATCTTTTCATAGGCCCTCACACCACCGAAGATAATGAGAACAATAACAAATCCTGCTAAAGCTATGTTTTTATATTTTGAATCCACTTTAAGATAGAGAACAATGATAACAACCAGTGCCAGACAGATCGTCACAAAATCCAGGGAGGAATAAAGCTCTGCACTGAACCTGTTAAGAATGAATGGATAAAAAAGAGGAATGCCCTTGCTAGTTAAAAAATCAAGGAATAAATGGGTTAAAACTCCAAAATAAGCAACTAAAACAGTTGTTTTAGTGAAATTAACATTAAAATCTCTTTTTATTACATGACTCACAGTTTCCTTCACAGGCTTTCTTGATACCAAGTAGAGGAAGATCACCGCAGTTACAAAACCGAATAGAAATGAATGGGTAATTCCCCTGTGGCTGAAAACAAAAAGTTCAGGGAAAATTATTCCAATACCTGCAATTAAAACATCAAAATCAGGTGCTATCCCACCCAATGCTCCTTCAAGCCGATTTTTACTTTTCATCAAAGTTAAAATTGCGTAGGGAACAATGAAATGAGTTATCAAATCCATGGTATCTGTTTGGTACTGGAATTATTAAAACCTTTTTGATTAGTTCTTTGGTTTGTGTAACGCAGATCCTTGTTGAAGACATTACAATCCCTCATTTTGTGAATAGTTTGGTTGTTGCCTTCACTGCAGGACTTTTAACAAGAACGAAGATTCTATCTCCCCTTGCAAGTACAACATCCTCTTTAGGAATTGTTATTTCTCCATCCTTGTATATAGCATTTATAATGTAATTGTTGGTTGGGCTGAGATCTCCTATTCTTTTACCAACTGCCTTGTCGTTTGTAACTCTTATATCCAGTATCTCTGCATTTCCCTTTCCGATAACTATCAGATCTGCGATCTTAGGCCGTGTTATCACCTTTTCAAGATAGCTTGCTGCTGTAAGTTCTGGACTTATAACATCATCTATACCCACCTTCCGGAAGGCCTCCTCATGATCGGGGTTACTGACCCTTGCAATTATCTTTTTCAGGTTGTACTCCTTCACCAGTATGCATGAAAGCAGATTAACCTCATCGTTTCCTGTTGCTGCAACAAAAACATCTGCATCATTTATATTGGCCTCTTCAAGGGTTTTTACATCTGTTCCATTTCCACATATTACCAGTGCATCCATTTCACTGGCTGCATCGCTGCAGAGATTTGCATCATTCTCAATAATTGTGATATCATGGCCTCCGCTGACCAGTGAAGCTGCAAGACTCAGCCCCACTCTTCCGCTGCCCATTATAACTACGTACATAATAATTACACCTTTTAACTTATTATTGATTTTTTTTGGGCTATTGGATCTCTAAATCTATTGTAAAATTAATAAAATTCAATATTGGCCCTAATCCTCAAATAGTTGAATAAAAAATTTTTATATCTAAACTTTGGACTTCAGATATTAAAGTCTTTTGAATAGATCAATTCCAACCTTCAAGAGCACGATTGCAGGAATGATCTCGATCCTTCCAATCCACATGTTCATGATCATGAACACCTCAGGGAGCCTAGGCATGGTTGCAGATGTTATCCCCACAGAAAGGCCAACGTTTCCCTGTGCAGATGCAATTTCAAAGAATGAATCCACTCCACCGTAGCCATACTTGGTGAAAACAAGCCAGCTTACCAGTATGCAGAAGAAGTACAGGAATACGTAACTCCCAGCCTCTTTTATCTCTGCATCTTTAACGGATTTTCCAGATATCTTCCTTGGAATTACAGAGCCTTCAGGGGACACCACCTTCACAATATCCCAGTAAACACCCTTTACAAGCGTAACAACCCTTATGAGTTTCACTGCACCTGTTGTTGAACCTGCAGACATACCAATTATCATACAAGCTGCCAGTATGATCTTCACGTAGTCTGTCCAGTTGGCCATCACACTGTTGGGTAGGGTGTTTGAACCGGTACAGCTCAGGGCAGAAATAACGTAAAAAACAGAGTTAATATCAGATAAATTTCCGTAGAGTATTAAGAGTATAGAAAAGACTGCAACTATAATTATCATGGCCTGAAACTGTATGTCCTTCAAAACATCAATTAACTTTCCTTTAATGGCTTTGTAGTGTACAAGGAAGCTTGTACCTCCAAGTATCATCAGTACCATTGTTATGATGTATATCCATGTGCTGTGGTAGGCTCCGATGTTGTCGTTTTTAATGGACATACCTCCTGTGGAAAGGTTTGTGAAACAGTTGTTGATTGCATCGAATATTGGCATACCTGCAATGATGTACAGGGTTATTCCAAGGATGGTGTAGAAGAGATATATCCACCATATGGTTTTAACTGTGTTGACTATACTGGGCTTTATTTTCTCATCACGAGCTTCTGCCTTGTAGAGTCTTGCAGCAGCAGTTCCAGGCCTTATAAGTATGCCTATAACTACAATCACTACTCCAAGCCCTCCAACCCACTGTTCAAGGCTTCTTAAAAACAAAACTGATCTTGGGAGTATTTCCACGTTGCTGTACATGGTCAGACCACTGCCTGTCCATGCAGACATGCTCTCAAAGTAAGCATCAAGGAAACTTATATCTGTTGAATAAAAAAGACAGAGACTTCCTATAAACGCTGCCCAGAGCCAGGCCAGAGCAGCTATTAACATTCCATGTTTGAGTTTGAGTTGGGTATCATCACCAGAGAAACGTTTGAGCACGTAACCTAGGGAAAGTGAAAGTAATGCCGGCACTAAAAAACCCAGATAAGTTTGTTCGTTGTAGATGAGTGCAACGATCAGGGGTATAAGAACAACAACGCCTGTACCTTCCATCACAGTTCCAAGGTTTTGGAATATAACAAAAAAATCTCTCTTTCTAAGGTAGCCTCTCATTGTATCATTATTATGATGGTATTTTTTTAATATAAAATTTTGGTTTAATAAACATTCTATTTAAGGTAAAAACTTAATAAAAATTAGAAAATGGAGATTTTTTAATGAAATAAATTTAGTTTCATACAATTTAAGAGTTTCATATATCTATTTTATGTATCTTTTCAGGCCCTCTACCTTCTCCAGATCTATTTTTTAAAAAAATAATATTTAAAGTGATCTAAGAATTTAAGAGAATTAACTCTTAATAATCTTTGTTCACTTTTTATCGTTCTTCAAAGTTTCCTGGGCCATGAATTCCTTAATTTCCTGTATGGTTGTCATGAGCTGAGCTGGGAAAACTATTGTGGAGTTCTTTTCAACTGCTATTTCACTTAAAACCTGCAGGTTACGGAGTTGAAGTGCTACTGGATGGCTTTGAATGATGTCTGCAGCGTCTCCAAGTTTAGCAGCAGATTCGAATTCACCCTCCGATGTGATGATCTTGGCTCTTTTTTCCCTTTCAGCTTCGGCCTGTTTTGCTATTGCCCTTTTCATTGTCTCAGGCAGTTTTATGTCTTTTATTTCAACAGCCGTGACTTTTATACCCCATGGTTCACTGTGGGAGTCTATGATCTCTTTGATCTTTTCGTTTATCTTTGGTGTGTCTGATAAGACCTCATCCAGGGAAAACTGTCCTATAACACTCCTCACCGTGGTTTGAGCTATCTGGTTAACTGCTCTGTTGTAGTTTTCAATCACTATAACCGAGTTCAGGGCATCAATAACCTTGAAGTAGGCCACTGCAGCAATATCCACAGAAACGTTGTCTTTGGTTATGATTCGCTGGGCAGGGATTGGCATGGTTACGATACGCAGGGAAACTTTAACCATTCTGTCCACGAGGGGGATTATAAGTCTAAGTCCTGGCTGTTTAAGCCCTATAACCTTTCCCAGACGGAAAACTACTCCCCTTTCATATTGGTTAACTATCCTAATTGAAAGACCAAGTATGATTAAAATTATTATACCTATGATAAAAGTAGTCACTATATCCATTTTTAGAACCTCCATGTATTTGATTGTTTCTAGTTAATATTTAGGTTTTCTAACTTATTATACATGAAGATTCAGTTAACATTACCATGATAAGTTAATGAAAGGCTTTTCAAGGTAATGATCCATGGAACCCTTGGATAAATAGAAATTGGGATTTTTTAAAGATTCCCTTAAAAGATATTAAATGGTTAAATCCAATGAAAGAAACTGTGAGCCGTGTAATAAAAAGAGATTTTAATGTTAAATTAACGTCTTGATTGTTTTAAAATGAAAATATAATGTAAAACCTGAAAGTAGGGTTTAATTTGTAAAATGATAATTAGAAATATGAAATATGGTTTATTAAAAGTAATTCTTTAAAAATAAATTTTTAAAAATAAATAGAAATATTCATGAAAATTTAAAATTTTATAAAACTTACAATTTTCAAGAATAAAAATTTCCTAATTCAAAGATTTAGTCTATTCGACTATTTCTGCGAAGGCAAAGTTCCTTCTGGTTGAGTTAATTTTGATTTTAACTTCTTCGCCCACTTTTGCGCCTGTTACAAATATAACAAAACCCTCTATACGTGCGATTCCGTCTCCGTCTCTTCCAACGTCTTCAATTTTAACTTCGTGTTCTTCTCCTACGTTAACAGGAGATGAATTTTCTCTACTTTCGTAGCTATCATTTCTATCGTAATTATTTCCGAACAATTCATCACTTCCTAATTCAGCCATAAATGGCCTTAACTACCATTTATCATAATGGTATATATACCTTTGCAAAAAAAGTGAAATGCATTCAAATATTTTTGGATGTTTAAGTGGGTTATAACTCTATTAAAGACTTTTTAAGGGGAAAAAGATTCTCTTCCCATCCATAGTTAATATTAATTTGAAAAATATTATACATGATTGGGAGGATACAAAATTCTGTACTATTGAATGAGTGGTGATAAATATTAAGAACAGATCTTTTACTGTTTTGATATTTGTTTTTGGAATTTTTGCATTTTTAACGATTCCACTCCATATGAACACCAAACCAACCCCATAATTGAAAATATCTACAGACAGCAATTCTGTGCTTGATAGCAGTGTAACTCAAGTTTATGGAGCTTTTACTATTAACAAGAGTGCTACGGTGTTAGGCAGCCGTTATTTTTAGAGATGGAATCCCGGATGAACTGGATCGTGAGCACAGGACGTTCAAGTAAACCAGTGATACCCCTTTTAAATACTTAATTTTTTTATTTCTTATTTTTTTTAAGCTGGGTTTTCAAGATCTTGAGTTAAGTGTATTAACCCCCATTTATAAAAACAAATCAATACATCATATTAATGGGGGAAATTCAATGTTGATACTAACCACACCGAATATAGAAGGTAAAAAAATCGTTGAATACTTTGGACTGGTTACAGGTGAATCATTGTTAGGTGCAAACGTCTACAAAGACCTTTTTTCAGGAGTCAGGGATGTTGTGGGTGGAAGAACTTCAGCCTACGAAGAGGAACTTAAAAAGGCAAGAAACCTGGCTCTGGAAAGTATGGAAAAAAAAGCTGAATCTAAAGGTGCAAATGCCGTTATAGCTCTACGTATAAAGTACAACAACCTTGGTGGGACCATGGGAAACACCATAATGGTAACGGTAACTGGAACTGCTGTGAAATATGAGTAAAAGCGTAAATAACTGAAAGATCAGTGGATGAAAACTTGCACATTTTTTTTGGTAAAAAGCTGCCGAAAGAGATGGGTTTAAGTAACATTCATATAAAAAAAATTTAGAGAAAGGCGGTTCCAATGGATAAAAATCTTTTTTCATCTTCATTAAAGAAAATTAAGCTAGAGAACATAAAAAATAAACGCTGGGCAATATTTGCTGTTATTATTGGTTCGGCTGTGGGATTTCTTTCAGTTGCAATATGTGTATATGGACATCTTACAATATTCGGATTCAACATTGCATACGTAGTATCACCACTTATAGCAGGATTTGTAGAAACCTACATAGCAAAAAGTAAGCATGGTAACTCAACAGGAGCCATAAGTGCAATAGTACTGTTTATTAGTATTAACGTTTTTGGATGGGTGTTTCCTGCAAACCCAATAACACTCAACCTCTTCACACTAGGTGGTCTGGCCCTTGCAGTACAGGCAGCATTCCCAATACTCATTAATTATCTCATATTCGTGGTTTTCCTTGGAGCTTTGACCTATGCACTTGGTTATTTAGGGGATTTAATGGCCCGGGCTGTTAATAAAATTCAGGGCAAAGCGGATGTTCCTGAAGAAAAGGATATTGGAACTCTTGAATCTGAAAAATGGAACACACTTCTCATTAACACTCCTAATATTCAGGGGAAACGTGTAGTTGAGTATATGGGACTTGTGAATGGAGAATCGATTATGGCTGCTGATGAAGAAGATGGTGGGACTTTGAAAAAAATTTCAGGTGATGTAAACTATGAGAGGAAACTTGAAAAAGCAGTTATAAATGCCCTGAAAATAATGGATGAAGAAGCAAGTTCCGTGGGTGCAAACGCGGTTTTAGAGGTGCAGATAGATTACAGCAGTGTTGCTGGCATCAAGGGAAAAACACTCATGGTCAGTGTTGTTGGAAACGCTGTGAAGTATGAATAATCCTTATTTTTGAGATTAAATTTATTGTACATACTTTAATGGGGTTTTTCAGAACTTGTTAATTCATGATCCCTAGGTTAAATATAAACCATTTTTAGGTTTTTTCAGCATTATATAACTTAATTACAGTTTATTTTTTTATTAAACCATTTTTATGGGGGTTTTAATATTTATCTCCATAAAATTTCTTTAATATCCTAAAAAAATTATCGTAAAATTAATATGGGGATTAATATGAATATTATTATAATAATTGGTGCTGGAGGCTTGTTGGAAAATTATGGGGGTAATTAAATGAAAAATATGATCACAGGGCTTTTAGCCATATACTACTTGGATTGATAATCATTGCATTCCCACTTGCAGGTGTTGTAGCCGTAAGTGTGCTTGTAGGATTTGCAGTTCTCATACTTGCAATATGGTTCTTAATTGCAGGATTAATGGAAATGGACTCCAGTAAAACAGTTGGAATCCTGAACGTGATACTTGGATTTATAACACTGATATTGGCATTTGCAATGATCTTCAACCCTGCAATAATCAGCTTCTTAACGGGAATACTTCTCTACCTTGCAGGTATCCTTATGATAATTGCAGGTGTTATAGCGCTGCTTGGCGGAATGGAACAAAAATACAGAGTTTGGGGCGGAGTTTTAGGAATAGTGCTGGGTATAATTTACATAATACTTGGAACCTACGCATTCAACCCGATTTATCTGGGTATGCTAATAGGTATCTGGTTACTGATAACTGGTATATTCAAATTTTTGGAACCTAACTCATAGGGATTGCATTGGGTTTTATCTGACAAGCCCAAACCAATTATTTTAACAATTAATTATTTTAATCCATTTAATCTTAAATCCTATTCACTTTAAATACATAATTAAGGACCTAAATAGCTTCATTAACGGTACAGATGGATCAAGGAGGATTTTCATGATGGGTATAATGGCAGACACCCATGATAATCTTGATGCAATTAGAGATGCGGTTCAATTATTCAACAGGGAAAAAGTTGAACTGGTTATCCATGCTGGTGATTTAATAGCACCCTTTACAGCCAGAGAATTCCAGAAACTAAACGCAAAATTTGTTGCAGTTTTTGGAAACAACGATGGTGAGAGGGAAGGCCTGAGAACTGCCTACAGGGATCTGTGCATCCTCAAAGATTTCAGGGAAGTTTCAGTTTCCAGTAGAAAATTTGCAGTTATCCATGGAATGGAAGAAGCAATTGTGAACTCCCTGGCTAAAAGTGGACTGTACGATGTTGTTGTAAGGGGACACAGCCATAAACCTGAGATAATAAATGGTGAAACACTGGTTGTTAATCCTGGAGAAGTTTGTGGCTATGTTTCAGGTGATAGAACCGTTGTAATCATGGATCCAGATACTCTGAGCCATGAACTCATTTATCTTTAAATTCCAGTTTGATACTCAATTGCATGGTCATCCAATAATTCATTTAAATACAAGTTCACCCAAATATTAAATTTCATGGTGTAATTTTTTGATATTTCAACAGATTCAACATCTTCACACTACCAGAAAGAAGCTTAAATCTGTAATTGAATATCAACAATAGGTCTTATTAAAATTCTTATCAAAAATAAACTCTGTTAAATTAACTAAACTCTGTTAAATTAACATCAAACCAATTCAAGATTTAATATTAACTTACCATTGGAATTAAAGGGATTATAATGAAGTATAAAACTCTTGCACTATTTTTAGTTGGAATTGGAATACTTGCCGTGATGGTATTATTTATAGGGCCGGGAGAAGTTGAAAGTGCAATTGCACTTGCAAATCCATGGTATGTGGCCCTTGCAATCATTGTACAACTGGTAATATATGGTCTTTGGACCTTAAGATGGGATATAACCATTAAATCCCTTAACATATTTGCTAAAAAAAGGCATATATTACCAATGCTCATGGTGGGCCTTGCAATAAACAACCTAACCCCAAGCGGAAGGGGGGGAGGAGAACCAGTAAGGGCATACATACTTGGTAAATATTCCAAATCACCAATGGAAAACGCTTTTGCAACTGTGGTGGCTGATAGGGGTCTTGACACGTTTCCATTTGTAGTGCTTGCAATTTTCTCAATAACCTACTCGGTATTTTACCTGAAACTATCTGAACTGACAATTTCAGCACTTATAATCTCCCTCATACTGCTCCTTGCAGTATTTTTCATCATCATCTACATGTGCATAGATGAAGGTGCTGGAAAAAAGATAACCATGTGGCTTGTGAGGGTTATAAAAAGGTTCTCCAGAAAAGAGCACAGCAACATTGAAAATAAAGCTTTAAAGGCATTGTCCAACTTTCAGGACAGCATCAAGTCCATGATAAAAAACAGAAACGTTCTGATGTACGGCCTGCCGCTCTCCTTTGTTATATGGCTCTTTGAGATAATGAGGGTTTACCTGGTCTTTTCAGCCTTTGGTGTTCAGGTTTCTCCAGGAGTTATAGCGGTTGTTTTTGTAATAGCAACGTTGATTGGAATGATACCTCTTTTACCTGGAGGTTTAGGGGCTGTTGATGGCATAATGATATTGATGTATTCCATTGCAGGTATACCTCCTTCTGTGAGTGCAGCTGCAACCCTAGTTGAGAGGCTCATATCCTTCTGGATGACCTCAGTTATAGGGATGCTGTTACTACCATACTTTGGAACAGGGGTTATGGACAAGGTTTCTGAGGAAATATGATAAGAAACATTCATCCCATTATTTAATCTAATTTATAATGCCTTAATTTTTAATTCAAGAATTTATTGACGTTTTCATTGATTATGGATCAAAAATCCATTGATCATATTTTAAAGCCTTTTTAAGTTTTTTAGGCATCAATTCTTTATCTATTCACTTTTTTTAAGTTATACTGGTCGCAATTTCGTTTCTATGGTTAGATGGATTGAAAATTTCATCTTTCAGATTGAAAAAATCAAATGGAAAAATTTATAACTTTTCTTCTCATACATCAAGTCGGTGATAATCATGGAAATAAACGGCGTGGAAATAGAAGATAACTTTGCAGAAGCATTCGGCATACAGACATCCAGAATTCTTATAACTGCAGCAACCAAAAAACTGGCAAAAGTAGCAGCTGTGGAAGCTACAGGCTACGGAACATCCGTTATCGGATGTCCGGCAGAGGCAGGAATAGACTGTTACGTACCTCCACAGGAAACACCTGACGGAAGGCCAGGCTACATCATCATGATCTGCAACATGGACAAGAAAAAACTTGACCATGAGCTCCTTGAACGTATTGGAATGTGCATACTCACAGCAGCAACAACAGCTGTTTTCGATGCAATGGAAGAACCCGATGAAAAATTCAAAACAGGTCACAAACTCAAATTCTACGGTGACGGATACGAAAAAATATTAGACATCCAGGGAAGAAAAATCCACTCAATCCCACTCATGTCAGGAGACTTCTTAGTTGAGTCAGAACTCGGAGTAAAAGCAGGAGTTGCAGGTGGAAACCTTTTCATACTTGCTGAAAACCAGCCTGCAGGACTTTTAGCTGCAGATGCAGCAGTAGATGCTATTAAAGCAGTACCTGGTGCTATAACTCCATTTCCGGGTGGAATAGTTGCTTCAGGTTCCAAAGTAGGTTCAAACAAGTACAAGTTCCTCAATGCATCCACCAACGAAAAAATGTGCGTAACACTCAAGGGTGATGTTGAAGGATGCGATATCCCAGAAAACGTTGACGGAGTTTACGAGATAGTTATAGACGGTGTGGATGAAGAAGCAGTCAAAGCAGCAATGAAAGCAGGTATAGAAGCAGCAACCAAAGTAAATGGTGTTATACAGATCAGTGCCGGTAACTTCGGTGGAAACCTCGGTAAATACCAGATAAAGCTTCAAGACCTTTTCTAAGGCCTTTCAGCATAAAATTTAATAAAATCTTTATAATTTTTTTTATAATATTTTAAATGCTTTGAAACCTTTTCATTTCTTTTCATTTATTTTTCAGTATTTTTTGCCTATTTTAATATCCCATTTTTATAAAGTTTTTACGATAATTTACATTATAAACTGATTTTTAATGAAAATAATATTAAAAATAGTATCAATTAAAAAAATAAGTGTTTTTTGGGTGTTTATTTGAATTATTCAAGAGATCATTCTATGCAGAACTTTTCAATCTCTTCGCTCTCCACAATTTCCCAGATCTTCTCTTCAGGCAGGTCAACTCCGAGGAGCATTCCTGTTTTAGCAAGGGCTTTAGCTATTTTTTTGCTAGCCTCGACATCCCTTGCGGATACTGTGTGGTTGTGAACATTTCTTGAGATGTGGGAAAGAGTTTCAAGGGATCTTCTGGCATCAGGTTTCTTGTATTCTTCCTCACACCTCTTAAGGTCTTCTTTATCTTTGATGTAGAGTTTTCTTGAAACCACCTGTCTCAATCCAGGGAGGTAGTGTTTTGAATCCAGTATCCTGCCGCCCAGATCTATTATGATCTTTTTGTCATCGGTTTCACTGGGTTTGTGCCTTAGAAGGATCTCATTAACGCGCCCGTATTCTTTGATCTTCCTGATTATCTCCTTTTGGCTAAGGTTAACCCCTAATAGGAACCCTTTTTTCTTCAATTCTTTTTCTACCTCAGCAAGACTGGTGGTGTCAGGACCTGAGATGGTGTGGGAATGTATCCCGCCTCCAGAAAGGGTGTAAAGCCTTTCAAGTGATTCCATTCTGTTTGAGTCCATTTCCAGTTTTTTCAGAAACCTGTTCATCTCTTCGATCTTGGACAAACCCACTTTCCTCTTCAGTGGTTCATGAAAACCAGGAAGATAATATTCTATATCCTCAAGGGTGCATTTGTGTTTCAGGATGATCTCAGCTTCTTCCCTTATATCCCTGACATCATGGGTTTCTGTTATTTTCATCTCTGGTTTGAAAATAACCTCAACCAGTCTGCCATGCTTCCTGGCTGCTTCCTTTATCTCTTCTTCATCAAGGTTCACTCCAAGCAGAAGTCCCTCCCTTTTAAGTTCATTTGCAACTGCTTCAAGGCTTTCCTTTGTTGGTCCTGATATCCAGTGGGAGTGTATTCCGCTCACAGATTCATATATCTTTTCCAGAGATTTTTTACGGGTATTTTCACGTTCTAAACTCTCTAAAAATCTGTTAAGTTCGCTGATTTCCGATATTCCGATCTTTCTTGCCAGTGGTTCCTTGAACTCTGGCAGGTGGTACTCTATGTTTTCAAGGGTGCAGCCATGTTTCAGTATGATCTCAGATTCTCGTTTTATATCCCTGACTCCGTGCATGGTTGTGATCTTCATGATGGTTGGTTCCATTGCAGCAAAATATATGTCCTCTGCACCGCTTGTTTCAGGAGATATGACTTTATCTGCCCCAGAACGGTAAAGTCTTCGGATATTTTCTTTTTTACTGGCCCTAGTCACTATCCATATTTCAGGATGTATTTCACGTGCAGTTAAGGTTATGAAAAGGTTGTCCACATCTTCTCCAGTGGTTATTATAACTCCCCTTGCCCTTTTGAGTCCAGCATCTATCATAACTGTTTCGTCAGTGGCATCTCCAGGAATAGCCAGAACTTCTGGATCATTCCACAGTTCCTTTTCAACGATCTTTTTATCCTTTTCAATGATTATAACGTTTCTATTCCTTTTTTTAAGCTCTTTATGGACGGCATTGCCCACCCTTCCATAACCGCAGAGCACGAAATGGTCCTTTGTCCCAGCGATCATTCTCCTCTGCTTAGCTCCAGATGTTATTTCTTCAACTGCCATTGTAACCACCGTTATTGTTAATGTAAATGCATATGCAAGTATACCAACCCCTCCAAGAACGAGTGTAACCACAAAAAGTCTTTGAAGTGGTGTTACAGGGCTGATATCACCATAACCTACTGTTGCTATGGTTATAACTGTAAAATAAAGAGCGTTGATTGGGTTCAAACCCATGATGTAAATTGAGCCAATAATCCCATAAACCACAAGTCCACTAACTGCAGTTAAAGCATAAAGCATCATTCTGTAAGGGATTGGGGGAATGTCTTCCTCTTTTGGTAGAATGTGCAGTTCTAGGGGGTTCAAAGGATCACCATTCTTTTTTAATTCTCTTACATTCAATGTGTCCTTAAAAACTGATATTTTTAATTTTTATGAGTTCAATGTAATTTATAAGACATTGTAGGAAAACAGGCCCCTGAAAATACGGTTCTTGGAACGATTTCGTTCAAGGATAAGTATTCATTTTTTAAGCCCGGTCTTAAGGTTATTATTAAATATCATCTGTTTTATAATTTATAAGTAGTGATAAAATGACTCCAAAGAACATGATGGTTATTGATGCCAATGCAGAGGCTATGGGAATACCTAAACTTTCACTAATGGAAAATGCAGGCCGATGCCTTGCAGAGGTAATATCTAAAATCTCAGAGCCATGTAAAACTGTTATATTTGCAGGTAACGGTGGAAACGGTGGTGATGGATTTGTGGCTGCACGCTACCTTTTAAACAAGGGATTTGAAGTTAATGTGATACTTTTAAGCCATCCTTCAAGGATAAAATCCCAAGAGGCACGTGCAAACCTGGAAGTTCTCCAGAAGATCACCAGGGGGTTGCGTCCTCTGAAGATTCAGGTGATTGAAGATTCTTCAAACCTTAAAAAGCTTGATTCTGGTGTTATGGTGGACGCCATCCTTGGAACCGGTGTCAGGGGAAAGCTCAGAGAACCTGTTTCCACTGCAGTGGATGTTATAAATGCTTCAAATGGCATTAAAATTGCTGTTGATGTTCCAACCGGCCTTGACCCCTTGACTGGTGAGGTTCATCACAAATCAGTTGTTCCAGACATCACAGTAACCTTCCACAGGGCCAAGAAAGGCCTTAAAAATGCAAGTATTGAACATGTTGGTAATGTCCATGTATGTGACATTGGAATACCCCCTGAAGTAGAGATATTCACAGGCCCCGGGGACATGCTGAGAATTCAAAAAAGGTCAGAAAACTCTCATAAGGGACAGAACGGACGAGTCCTTATTATTGGTGGTAGTGCAGATTATTCTGGTGCTCCTGCACTTGCAGCGTCTGCTTCAATGAGATCAGGTGTGGACATAGCAGTTTTAGCCTCTCCAAAAGCAGTATCTGATGTAATAAGATCCTACTCTCCAGATGTAATCGTTAGAACTCTTTCAAACACACCAGTAACGGATTTTGTAACTCCTGAAAATGTTGATGAAATCCTGAAGCTTTCAGAAAATGCAGATTCCATGGTAATTGGGTGTGGAATAGGAAGGGCAGATGAAACAGGAGATGCACTAAACGAACTCGTCCAGAAGGTTCAAAACCCCGTGGTTATTGATGCAGATGCCCTTAAACTCATTGATATTGATACCATTCTAAAATCGGTGCAGAATGGTACTGAAGTTGTTCTAACACCTCATAAGGCAGAATTTAAATCATTTTTTGGATCGGATGTGCCTCAAAGCCTCGAAGACAGGATGAACATGGTTTTAGGGGTTTCAAAAAATTCAGGAGCAGTTGTTGTCCTCAAGGGTGCCGTTGATGTCATCTCAAATGGTAATAAAGTAAGGTTGAATGCAACAGGCAATCCTGGAATGACTGTTGGAGGTACGGGAGATGTTCTTGCAGGACTCATTGGGGGATTGATGGCACAGGGCCATGATGCCTTTGAATCAGCGTACCTGGGGGCCTACATAAATGGAAGGGCTGGAGACCTGGCACAGGAGGGCTATGGGTTCAGCTTCACTGCAAGTCAGGTAGCAGATCTCATACCTGAAGTTCTGAATCAGAAAAAATAGAAAAATAAGTTTTATTTAGAATCAAGGGGTTTAACTAAATAATTCCAATGAAACTCAGTATCAGGAGGAATATAACTCCAAAAATTCCTCCAAAACCTGCAACCAGTACTGTGAGTATGTTGATTGGAATATCAACTGATGGAATGAGATCAACGATGAAAAGAAGTAGGAATCCCAGGATCATGTTCAGAAGTATCCTCAACAGAACACCACCCACTTTGAAAAGAATTATCAGTCCTAAAATCACAACGAGAACCAGTACAATTTCCATTAGAATGATTGATCTCTCCTTTACGGTTTTTAAACTAATTAAATACAATTGAATAATAAGATAAATTTATTTTCAACAAAAATTTTAGTTTCAGTAATTTATTATCAACAAGGATTATTTCTAATAAAAAAAATAGGGTGCTGGGAATGTTTATCCTTAATGCATTCCCCATTTCTTTGAAGGGTTTAGCAAGGTCAGTTCAATCTTTTTTGCAGACTTTCTGGTAGCATGCTGCCTGTAATCCATAATTTTTAACCATACCTGCCATTTCACGCTGGTCGAGTTCTTTGTCCTCGAAGGACACTGCATCCTGGCTGTAAAGACTGAAAGGAGCTTCCCTTCCAAGGATCCTCATTCCGCCCTTGTGGAGTTTTACCCTGACTTTACCGGACACACGTCTCTGCATTTTATCAACAATTGCATCCAGATCTTCGCGTAGCGGTTCATGCCACAGACCATTGTACACAAGTTCTGCATAGGTCTGTGAGATGGTTTCAGCAAACTTCAATTCTTCCCTTGTGAGGGTGATCTGTTCCAGGGCCTTGTGGGCTGTGATTATCAGCACGGCTCCAGGTGTTTCGTAGTTTTCCCTGGATTTAAGTCCAATTATCCTGTCCTCCACTATGTCAACCCTTCCAATTGCGTGGATACCTGCAATGCGGTTGCACTCCCTGATGAGTTGGACAGGTGCCATTTTATCACCATCGATGGCCACTGGAACTCCCTCTTCAAATTCCATTTCAATGATCTGGGCTTCGTCTGGTGCATCTTCACTTGAACGGGTCCAGCTGAAAGCTTCCTCTGGTGTTTCAACCATAGGGTCTTCAAGGATGTCTCCCTCTATGGATCTGCCCCAAAGATTCTCATCGATACTGTAGAGCTTGTCAGATGGCGTGGGTATTCCGTGGGATTTTGCGTACTCCATTTCCTCGGTTCTTGTGAGGTTTAAATCCCTTACAGGGGCTATTATGTCACATACAGAACCGGATCTTATGGTTGATTCGAACCTGAACTGGTCGTTTCCTTTACCTGTACATCCATGTGCTATGGCGGTGGCTCCCTCTTTTTCTGCCAGTTCCACTATTTTCATGGCTATAAGTGGTCTTGCAAGTGCAGTGCTCAGGGGGTAACCCTCGTACATTGCATTGGCTTTAACTGCTTTGAATATGAATTCACTTGCAAATTCATCCTTTGCATCGATTGTGTAATGTTTAAATGAGCCGATTTTGTTTGCAACCATTCCAGGTCTTTCTATTTCATCTTCAGGTTGGCCTACATCAACGCAGGCTGTGATAACTTCCATGTCGTACTTTTCTTCGAGTAATTTAACGCATACAGAGGTGTCCAATCCACCACTGAATGCCAGAACAACTTTCTCCATTCAGAATCACCTTGATTTGATTTATATGAACTTCATTTATATTATCTAAATAACTTCTACATGATCAATATATGTTCCATCAAAAATATTAATTCAAAAGTGTACTAATTAATAATTATAACAATATTGGAATATTTTATAATTTATAACTTGGCCTATTTTATGATGGTGCACCATGAAATCTAAAGCTGAAATGATCATACTCTCCCCCAAAACAGGGGGCAACGTAACTTGCAACGAACCTCTACGTGAAAACATCCCCTCAGGATCCATAAGTTCTATGCTGATCCGTGCCGCAAAACACGGAACACCCCTTATAAAGGTTGGTGAAGGTGGACCCAGGGTCATGCTCACGGCAGGGATTCATGGAAATGAAATTCCCCCACAACTGGCGGCTCTCAGACTTGCAGACGAACTGGAAAACATGGAGATCCATGGAACAGTTTACCTCATACCCTTTGCAGTACCCCACTCAACCATGAAAAATTCCAGGAGGTTCAAGGGATTCGACATGAACCGTTCAGCATCCAAGGGGGGTTCAGCTTCAAACGACATATTAAAAGCAGTTGAAAAGTTTGAAATAGATTCTGTTGCTGATTTCCATGCCACCAAACTTCGGAGCAATCCTGGAGTGGAGAGTGTTTTCTGCTCAAGAAATCCATGCACTGAAAGCTGTGGTATAGCTGAACACATAACCCGTGAAACAAGATCCAAGATCATTCTCCATGAACGTGCAGGAACCCTCTACAGTGGAGCTCTTGAGGATGAGTGCAACCTCATGGGCAGGCCTGCTGTGACATGTGAAGTTGTATCAGAGAACTGCCAGGTTAATGTGGGAAGCCCTGAAAGGTCATACCTGCAGATGCTGTCCTACTTGAGGTACTTTGAAATCATCTGAGTACCATTTCACTACCCTCTAAAACCTTTTTTTTTGTTTAGTAATTTTTAAGCCAATCATTTTTCATGGAAATCCTTTTTTATGATGTTCTACAGATTTAAATCTGATAAAAATGCCATCCTACAAAAAACACGTTTTATTTTCAATAATAATGGCTTTGCCATTTTTCCCAGATGTCTTCTACCTCTCACTGGCAGTTCTGGGAGCCTCAATGTTGGACATGGACCACGACGTTAACAGGAAGAACCTGACAATAATGGCTCTGATTGGAATGGTGATAGCTTTGGCACTTTACATACTAAATCTACCCTTTTTAATAGGGTTGATACTCGTGGTTCTGGCAATGGTTTTTTACGTGTCCAAACACAGGGGATTCATGCACTCAATTCTTGGAATATGTTTGATATCAGGTTTCATGGCTGTATTCGTCATGGGGTCCCGGCTGGTGCTTCAGGATTTCACAGTGCCCTTGAAACTAGCCCTGATATTTATATCTCTGGTACTGGCCTTTATCATACTTAACAGGAAGCTCCTGCCTGTTTTTGCAGTTCTGGTATCTCTTGGAATATTCCTGACTCCAAATTACCTTCTGAACTCCATGAATATCTGCTACGTGTTTTCAGCAGTTCTTCTGGGCTGCCTTAGTCACGTGATCCTTGACATGTCCACACCTGCAGGTGTTAGGATTCTGTCTCCAATTTCCTCCAGGAAGTACAGGAAAAAAGCTGCATTTGGACTTTTTAGTCTGTGGGTTGTGGTGGTTTTCATATTTTTTGTGAATGGAGGTTGGGGAAGTGTTTTACAGGTTCTTTAGGGGGGTTCATCACTTCAATTAAGGATTTAATAAAAATTCCAGGTTTTAAAACTCTATTTAAAATATTTTTAATAAGATCTTTATTGGAATAGTGAATTTAATAAAATTTTAACACTTTTTTAAGGGTTTAAATTTCAAATCTTTTTTAATAATAATAATGTAAAATGAAAATCATGAAAAATCAATTTAGTTATATTTATATATATCATGTTTTATAATGAAGAATTAATTAGAAGTGGGGTAAGTTAACCCGATTATTCAGGTTACTATCTGTTTTAACAATGTTAATTACCCGTCTTGTTATTCATTATAATAAAATGGAAGGGGTTACTCAAAATGTTCTTAGTTAGAATATATTATGGAATCGCTTATTTCGTTGTTCTCATCTTTGAAATATTAAAAGCAGAGCTTGACGTTGCTGTAAGGACTGTTAACGGTAAGGTGGAGCCCACCGTTGTTGAAATTCCAACCGTGCTCAAGAGGCCGGTTTCCCAGGCCATCCTTGCAAACAGCATAACCTTAACTCCGGGAACACTTTCTATTGACTTGGACTCTGAAAATCAGGTGTTGAAAGTTGCAACAATATATCCAAGGACAGTTGAAGAGGTAATTCCATTTGAACCATACATAAAAGGGATGTTAGAATGAACATACTCATCTTATCAGAATACATCCTCATGGGGGCTCTGGCAATATACGCAGTGGCCACCATAAGGATCACAACCAGAAAAAGCATAGCAATGGGTCTTGTAGGAGTTTTAGGTCTGAGCATAGCAGTTATAACCATTCTTATCTTGATCCAGCACATCTACGGACTGGGCTTCTGTAAGGACATAGCAACAGCCCTGGTTTTCCTGGGACCAATTGGAACCATAGCATTCGCAAGAGTTTTGAGGGGTGATTAAGTGGAAGACCTGATAACCTTGATACAGGCAGCAGTACTCATACTGATGGCAGTAATGGTGCTCCTGGCAACAGTAGGACTTTTAAGATTCAAAGATAACATTAAGCATGTTACCTACGCTAGAATACACATACTGGGCGTTACAGATACGGCATGCATAATAGCGCTTCTTGCACTTAATGAACCACTTCTTGCTGTGGCCTACTTCATTCTCGCACCATTTGCAGCCCATGCAATAGCCAACGGCCATTACTATGGGGAGGAAGAAAAATGATAGAATACATATTCATGATTGTAACAGTTTTAGGTGCTATCATTGCCCTGATGCAGCGTGATCTCCTTAAAGCAGCCATATTAACAGGAATTCCAGGGGTGGGTCTTGCCCTTCTCTACCAGTACCTTCAGGCCCCAGACGTTGCACTAACCCAGGCAATTGTGGGATCCGCAATTGTACCAGTATTCTTTGCACTGGCAGTTTACAGAACACGCAGGGTGGAGGAATAAAATGATTATGGACACTCAACTCGCATCACTCTTAACAGCAGGAGCACTGATATTCATAGGACTATTCGGTGCAGTTTATCTTGATAACCTTATAAAAAAAATCATAGCACTTGCATTCATAGGTGACGGTGCCAACCTTTTCCTCATTGCCATGGGATACAAGGCTGGAGGAATAGTTTACATCTTCCTTCCGGGCATGGCAAGTAACTGGTTCTCACAGAATGCATCATACCCACTGCCATACGCACTGGTGCTCACAAGCATTGTTATCGGTGCAAGTACCCTGGCAGTTATGCTGGGAATAATAATTGTGCTTCACAAAAAATACGGATCCATAAGTGCATCGAAGATCCTTGGAGAGTAATTGAAATGCCTTCAAAAGACTCATCAAACATTACAAGCTTCAGAAGAAGTACAGAAATTAGAACAAACATGAAATTCATGTGCAGCAGTAAACACAGTTGTAAGGATTGTGCATTTGCACAAACTGGGGGGATTACATGGACTATATGAATTCTTTAATCCCACTGATGGTTATAATACCCATTACATGCGCCCTTTTCCTGAACCTGCTTCATGAAAGGGATCGCACGATAAAGGCATTATCAGTGATCATTGCACTGGCACTGCCAATAATACCACTTTTTGCAAGCTACGGAACCCATTATTTCGGCGGATACGCACCCCTCATTCAAAATGGAACCATAGCAACGGGACTACCTGCATTCATAACGGGTTCAGCACTGAATATCTTCCACCCTGCGATCACCTACGTATTTGGAAGCGCACAGAAGCTCTTTATATTCATAGTGGGAATTGTGGCATTGTTTTCAATATTCTTATCTCTTTACGAGGTTAAAAGACCTTCAGGAGTGTATGGATACCTTTTATTCATGCTTGCAGCTTCAATAACTGCTTTAATACTCACAGACGACATATTCAACCTTTACGTCTTCTTTGAGATAGCTGCACTGGCACAGGTTGGTATAATCCTGGTTTCCAAGGTCAAGGGCAGCTACGAAACAGCCCTAAAGTACATGATACTTGGGGGCATAGCCTCACCTTTAATGCTTCTTGGAATAGCATTCCTCCTTGGAGTTACAGGAAACGTTAACATCACGGATATAGTCTACGCCATTAAACATGGAATGGTGGATCCAAAAAGTCCAGTACTTCTGATGGCATGTGGCCTCATAACCTTTGGATGGCTCTACGGTTCTGGACTTCCACCTTTCCACTCAATAAAATCCGCAGTTTACAGCAAAGCCCTTCCAAACGGAGCTGCACTGCTTCAGGCATTCTCAGTTGTGATGTTTGTAGCCCTTGGTGTCATAATAATCAGAATCTTTGGATACCTTCCATTCTCCAAGGTCTTCATAATAGGAATATCCCTCCTTGCAATGGTGCTGGGCATAACCATGGCACTGAACCAGACAGATTTCAAACGGATCATAGCTTACCTTGCAGTGGGTGAACTTGGATACATTGGAATAGGACTGGGACTTGGAACTGCAATGGGAATAACAGCAGGACTGTTCCAGGCTGTTAACGAACTTGTAATAACCGCATTCCTCTTCATAGGTTTCGGTACCATACTCTACAAAACCCGGGAAAGCGATATAAGGAAGCTGGGTGGTATGATGGTACAGTCACCAAAAACAGCACTCCTGGTTATGATAGCAGGATTTGCAATGGCAGGAGTTCCTCCATTAAATGTATTCCAGAGTAAGCTGATGCTCTGTCAGGCCGCTGTAGATGCAGGATTGCCTGAATTGGGTATAATAATGATACTCCTGAGTATTGTGACTTTCATGACCTTTATGAGGGCTTTCTACGCCATTTACATGCGGTCAAAACCAGAGGGCCTTGAAATTAAGAACGAAAAAATACCAAGGGTAACACTACTTGCTATGGTTGTGTTCCTGATCATATGTTTAACACTCGGTCTGTTCCCTGGCCTTGCAACCAATTCTCTGCACGGGCTGGCGATGAGCCTTGCATAGTAATAGGGGGATTCTATGAGCATCTATGATATTATAGTAAAGAAAATAAAGGATATTCAAAGTGAAACAGAGGAAGAGGGACCATTAACAAACGTGTCAACTTCATCCATGTTGGCAGGAGAAATAGCAATCATATCCACCCTTCTAGTGGCAGTTATAATGCTCAGGGTTGTAAGCAAGGTACTCATGATATTTGCATTCATTCTCCTCCTTGTACTGGTTGTTGTGGCAATGCCCATCATGCCCAAACTCAAACGAGAACAGAACGATTCACTGGCCAACATGACATTCTACGTTGTGGTGACACTTGGAATTATCGTAACATTATTCTACTGGGGGAATCTAAATGTCTGAGGGATTAAGAAACATAATATCCGGATTTGCACTCTTAGTGTTCGCAATAGCACTTTTTGAGTCCATATTCCACTTCAGTAACATGATCTATCCTGGAATAAGTTACATATACAACTGGATTGGACCACAAATAGCCCCAAACATGGTAACAAACGTTGTATTTGATTGGAGAGGCTACGACACCCTTGGAGAAGCACTCATACTTGTAACTGCAGTTGTTGTAACTCTACTCATATTCGGAAGGGGAAAAGTGGACTTTGGAGGGGATGATTAAATGAGCACAATACTTAAACTCTTCGCACTTCCAGCATCACTAATATTGATGTGTTACGGTATTTTAACCATACTCGGAGGACACATAACTCCTGGAGGAGGATTTCAGGGAGGTGCCATAATAGCAGGAGCACTTATATTCTGTTTGGTTGTCTACGGTGTAAAGGAAAACCCAATTCACATAACCCACAACTTCATGGCATCACTTGAAAGTGCAGGGGCCCTTGCATATGTTTTTCTGGGCCTTGCAGGACTCTTCACATCAGGATTCTTCCTCTACAACCTTGGAGTTAACCTCTACGGTATTGTACCACAGTTCATACAGCACATATTTGACTACCCTGATCCAATACACGCAGGTATCATTCCATACCTCAACTTCGTTGTGGGTCTCAAGGTTATGGTGGGACTGACTGCAGTGGTGATAACCTTCCTTGAAAGTAAGAAACTGCTTGAAAACATGAATGAAGAGGAGATCTAAATGGTTTACGCAGGCCCAATAATTTTAGGATTCTTATTAGGATTCATACTGGGGACAAGGATCAAAGAAAACCCAGAAAGCAAGCTAAAATTCGATACATCAGTTTACATGGTTACACTCATATTTGCGGTGGCTATGGCGTACTTCCTCGGTGCATTTCCTTACTACACAGATGTTCCCTTTGCATCAGGATTCTTAGCAGCATTTATAGGAATAATCGTGGGTAAACTACTCTTTGGAAGGGGAAGAAGCATAGAGAACGAGGACTGAAAAATATCGAAAATTTCCAGGATTATCACAGATTTGATACCCTGATGGGTTACGTCAAAAGGGGATTTCTGTTCGGAAAGGAGAAAATCCCATTAAAACATACATCATACTATCATGAAAATGTACATTAACATGAATTAAAGTGAATCATAAGTCAAAATCATGAAATTTAACATATATGGGATTAAAGGGGAATTAAAAGAAATTTCAATATTTAAAGGGAATGGAAGGTAATACTAATGTTCTTATCAACTAAAAAATGTGAAGGCCTTGGGGAATGTATCAAGGAATGTCCAACAGAGGCAATAAGACTCATTGAAGGTAAAGCATTCAGCTGCATCACCTGCGGAGCATGTGCCGAAGCCTGTCCAAACCGGGCCATATTTAAAAATAGATATGGGGGTTACGTTGTTGACAGAGCAAGATGCAACGCATGTGGGGTATGTGAAATGACCTGTCCTGTTAACAGCATACACATCGAAGATGGGGTTGTGAAGGGCATATGTTCAAGATGTGGAATATGTGCTGATGCATGTCCAATAGATGCAAGAGTGGATGCTTATGATGTTATAGAGGACCGACAGCTTAAATTTCTCGAAGCACTTAATCTAACTGTTCAACCAACTCTTCCTGCCAAGAAAGAGGATGAAAAAGTTCAGAGGACCAATGTGATCACAGACACTGAGAAATGCACCCTCTGCGGAAGATGTGAGTACTACTGTCCAACAGATGCAATAATGGTTGGTGTGAACCTTGAAGGAAAATGCACCCAGTGCCGTGTGTGTGAAGATGTATGTCCAGTTGGAGCCATAGAAGAAGGTGTCATAGACCATGAGAAATGCACCCTATGCCTGAAGTGCATGAAGGAATGCCCACAAAACGCAATCTACATCAATGACTTCGAGGTGAACATTAGAAAACCTGAAGAAGGTGAAGAAATTGAGGGCAACATAGTTTCATGCCTCAACTGCGGACTATGTGCAGATGCATGCACCCGTGGGGCACTCAGGCAGATCAACGGTAAGATGAGGTACGACCCAACCCTCTGCAAGGACTGCAAAACAATGGAATGCCTTGAAGCCTGTCCTGTAGGCACACTGAGACTTTCAGAAGACCCTGAAAGAACTGTTAAGGGATTCTGTGTGTCATGTGGAAGGTGTGTCAAAGCCTGTGACTACAGCGAGGCAAGAAGCTTTGAAAACATCACATGGAAGGGAGATGTTTCTGATGACTGCATATCCTGCGGTGTCTGTGCAGAGGTCTGCCCTAAGAATGCAATAACCCTTAAAAAAGGTTCAATCGAAGTTGACCTTGAAAAATGTGTTCTCTGCGAAAAATGTGGCATACACTGTCCTAAAGATGCCATCAAAAAGACAACCATGCATAAAAAGTCAATAACTGATGGTTTCACATTTGTACAGGACAAACTCTGCATGAGGTGCAAACTCTGCACCAAGATCTGTCCTGAAGAGGCCATAACTGAAGAAGAAGATGGCAGTATAGTTGTTGATGATTCAAAATGTACCTACTGTGGTGCATGCTCAAATGCATGTCCGGCAAGGGCAATACTATTTGAAAGGGAATTCGAGGTATCACAATGAAAAATTTAATCAGAATATTTCTGGAGGGAGCCTACAGCAACCTGAAAAGGATACTATTTGCCTCAGACCGTGTTACAGACATGGAAATTAGAAGCAAAATTCTTGAAGGCAGAGTAGTCCCCACAGACAAGGTTGCAGAGGTACCATGCATAGGATGCGGAGGATGCAGTAACGCCTGCCCAACAGGAGCAGTTGAAATGGTGGACCTTGACGAACCAGTTCAGCTCATGGAGGGAATGATGAAAACTCAGATTCCAGTTCTCCACAGTGAAAAATGTGTTCACTGTTACTACTGTCATGACTTCTGTCCATTATACGCCCTTTTCGGGGAGGCAGGAACCATACATCCAAACGATGTTGGGCATCCAGAATCAGACATATCCACACTCCTTGAAAAGCCTGTTAAAATATCTGATGATAAAATAGCATTCATATCACAATTTTTATCAGATTCAACGGTATTGAAGAAGAGGAAGGAATAAAATAAAGCATTGAATTAGGAATGGTTACGAAGTAACCTTAAGAAATCAACATAAGAGCATAAAAAAGATGATCTTAACAAACTGACCTTAAAGTAACCTTAAAAAACCTTAAAAGAGGAATGATATGAGTTTAAAATCATATTCAAGGGCAAGGGCCGTGCATGTCATGCTCGTGTACACTGGAGGATGCAATGGATGCGATATTGAGATAGTCAACTGCATACTTTCACCAAAATACGATGCAGAACAGTACAAAGTCTTTTTAACATGGAATCCAAGGGAAGCAGATGTTCTTGTAGTCACAGGCCCGGTAACAAAACACACGGAACAGCCACTGCGTGAAATATACGATGCAATTCCGGAACCCAAAGCTGTTGTTGCAGCAGGTGCATGTGCATTGATGGGCGGAGTTTACAAGAACATACATGGGGATATACCCTCAGAAGAAATTGCAGGACCTGTTGATAATATCATACCAGTTGATGCAAAGGTACCTGGATGTTCGGTGCGACCAGAGGATGTTCTGTCTGGAGTGGTTGCAGCCCTTCCAAAACTGCTTAATGCAGAATAACATGAAACAATGAGATAATTAACGTTCCAATATAATATTCAATAAATTTCAAATGGATATTTAAAGAAATATTAAAATTAAAGGAATATTAAAAGTTAATTTAATATTTAAACAAGTAATAATGGGATTAAAGGTTTTTAAACCAAATGTGCTTAAAAAGGTGTATTTATGGATGAGGATAACAAGGGAAACAGGAATGCAAGTGATGAAAATTCCAAACAAACTGTAATTGAAACAGAAATATCCATGGGAACTGTGCACCCTGCAGCCCTTGAACCATACAGGGTACGTTTATTCGTTGAAGACGAAATTGTAAAAGACGCTGAAATAACAATAGGGCTTAACCACAGGGGAATTGAAAGAATAATGGAAGGATTGCCTGTTGAAAAGGCTAACAGCCTGACTGAAAAGGTCTGTGGAATATGCTCCAACAGCCACATCTGGAACTCCTGTATGGTTGCGGAGAAGGCCCTTGACATAGAGGTACCAGAACGCGCAACCTACATACGAATCATAATGGAGGAACTTGAAAGACTCCACAGCCACCTCCTCTACCTGGCCCATGGAAACGAAGTTCTGGGACATGAAACCTTCTCAATGAGACTTTTCTACATCCGAGAAACAGTCATGGAACTTCTCAGGATGATAGGGGGTAACAGGGTTCAGTACGGAGCATCCATTATTGGAGGGGTCAGACCAAGATGTGAACTGGATGAGATGAGGATACAGAAGATCCTTGAGGGAATGGATGTAATCGAGGAGAAATTAACGGCCTTCGCAGACAGGTTTGTATCGGATCCAATGATCATGTCCCGTATAACAGGTGTTGGAACCATATCTCAGAAGGATGCATTAAGGTTAGGCACATCTGGACCAACCCTTCGTGCAACAGGATATGAGCGAGATTTAAGGCGTGAAATGCCTGTTTACGACCCATTTGAATTCGATGTCATAACCCAGGATGGTGGTGATGTTAAATCCAACCTCCTCATGAGGGTTCTTGAATGTTTCGAGTCCATAAAGATAATAAGACAGGCAGTTGCAGGCCTCCCCGATGGTAAGATAACCAACAGAAGCTGGGAAATGCATGACGCTCCAATAACCAAGAGCTACATAGAGGTGCCCCGTGGTACACTCTACCATTCCTATGCACTGGAAGACGGCAGAGTCAGGGGTTCAATCATAAGAACACCATCAATCGCAAACATAGGGGCAATGCAGCAGGCATGCATAGGTCATCATATAACTGACGCCCAGCTTGCAATTGTGCAGTGTGATCCCTGTTTCACATGCACGGATCGTGCAATCAAGATAATAAGAACAGATAAATAATAAAAATCCACAGAATAAGACATAAATTATGATAAAAATGATAAAGATATAGGGATTAGGAGAAGTGCAGATGACTGTTATAAATTCAATAATCGCAGTAATAGGAACACTGATACTGGCTTTCCTGGTCAGCATATGGCTTCCAGGAATTGAAAGGAAGTTTGTGCATGCAAGGATCCAGCAGAGGGTAGGTCCACCAATCTCAAGTCCGGGATTTATGGCCCCAATCAAGTTTTTCTTTAAGGAAACCATAAAACCCAACTCTCCAATGCCAAGACTTTACAATGCACTGCCAATAATAAGTCTACTATCAGTGGTGTTCATACTCATCGTTATAACGCCTCAGATGTACCCATTAGCAGCATTTGCAAGTATGGTGGCAGTTATAGGTCTTTTAAAGGTGGAAGAAGTACTCTACATGTTCATGGGGTCACTGTCAAAATCAGTTCTCTCACTTAGAATGCCATTTCCAGACATTGTTAAGGGGGCAAAACATCCTGAAGCAAGAAGGTCATTCCTTGAAGAACTCAGTACAATGAGGGCTTTTCGTTTAATAGCATTTGGTTCATTTCCCCTGTACCTAGCCATGTTCGTGCCCGTTACAATGGCCAGGAGTATCTACTTGCAGGACATAGTGGCATACCAGCACATCCACGGACCCATACTCTTCACAGTTGCAGGTATACTCGGTGCAATAGTGTTCTTCGTAGGATTCATGGTACTCCTGAACGAATACCCCTTCTCCATACTAAAGGCCAAGGCAGATGTTATAGAAGGGCCCTTACTTGAATATGCATCAAAATACAGGGCATACGTCTACATAAGCAGAGGATTCCTGATATTTGTCCTTGCAACTGTTTTCACAACCCTGTTCCTGGGAATGCCTCCGAACATTATGGACTGGACCATACTGGTGAACATACTGGTTGCACTCATATTCCCAATTCTAATGGCTGTACTCAGTGCATTCTCCCCAATATTCACCAACAAACAGTTCTATCCAGTTGTTGCAGGTACATCCATACTGGGAGTCATTGCAATAGTTGCAACGTTCCTATAAACTGCCTGGGCGTTGAATGACATCAATTGAAGGATAACTGGTTTGATTCAATGATGAGTCCAATGATCCATCATAATTTCAAACCTGCGGGATTTAGATTTCCATGCAGGTTTTAATTGTCCTTCATTGTCACTTCAAAGAGAAATAAATAATATAAAATTCAAATAAACAGAAAAAATTTATCTTGGTGATTAAATGAAGTTTGTTGTAAGACCCCAGCACATAATCAGTGTTGGAGGTTACATACATGAGACCCAATTCCCATACAGGAACCTTGTAGTTGTAAACCCAACGGAAGAACCTATAAAAATAGATATTCCAATATTTGAAGAGGAATGGATAGAGGAACACAGAAAACTGGGCCTTGAAATTACGCCTGTTAGAGAAGAGGATTCTTTTCTCACGGCCTTCAGAAAGGCTAAGGCCAGACTTGATGCCCAGATCAATAAAAAAACTCCTTAGTTCCCTTTAATATTTTTCTTTTCAACCTCTTAGAATCATTTAAATTCTTATTTTTATATTTAATTTTATTTAAAACTTCTAAAATCGATCTATAAGTTTTAAAACATCCCTTATGAAAAGATATGTGTAAATAAGACATGATTTTGCATCTTCCAAACTGAAAGCTATCTCTCTATGTCCTCCCTTTTCCATGAATCTGTTCAACACATCCAAGTAATTCAGAATATAATCGAGTTTGGCTTGAAGGAGTTTGCCATGTTCATCAGTTTCACCTGAACTTTTCAGAACGTACTGTAACTTAATTTTGGCCTGATCCCGTTTTGGTATTTCTTTGACATTCAATGGATCACCATACTCATTGAATAGGGCATCTGAAAAATCAAGGAGCAGCTCCCTGCAGTCGTAGGCAATCCTTGCAAAACCATGCTCATGATGTTCAGAGCATAGATCTTCGTAAATAAAAGTTAGACGTGTTAAAATATTAGTATCAAGGGTTTCAAGTTTTGAATCAACGTAAACCTTGCTTTCAGCCATCAAAGGGGAAATTAAATCTTTTCCCACTTCCTCATCCTTCTGTAGTTTCTGTTCCATCTGGCTGAGGGCATCAATTCCTTTGTTGTTGATCTTCACGATGAAGTCTCCGCCCAGGCGCATCTGCATATCAACCAAACCCGCATTTTTAAGATGTTTCAGGTTTTTTCCAAGGTCTGCATCAGGAATTTTACACTCATCAAGCAGTATAACTCTGTTTGCAAAAACTGAAGGATCTTTATTGTAGGTCATTTTCAAGTACTTCAAAATACGAAATTTTGTTTGGGAGTTGTTCATTTTTACACCTTTTAGAAATAGATCCTTATCCTTCTTTATTAAAAATCTATTTCCATAATATCTTTTTTAAAAAATTCTTTTTTTATGTATTGATTGGAATTAACCATTTTAAAAAATAATTTAGAGGTATCAAGGGTATCAGAAGGTTCAATCCTATTTAACATCCTCCGGCCCTATATCCCTCATCATGAACATGGCAATTTTTATCATGACTGATGCAAACCACTTCTTGAAAGGATTAATTTTAACTGGATAAAAAAACTCCTTTTTATCCTTATAAAACTCGTTATCTGCAGGTAGATATTCCTTCATATCAGAGGTTGTTTTCATGAACCTGAAGTGCATGTACTGGTTAAATCCAGGAGAAGGATGTTTTTTTCCCTTAAGCTTTTTGTAGAACTCCTCTGTGGATCCGACTATTTTCTTCTTATTTTTAATTTTAAGGCGTTCAGATGTAGGCCATGGTGGATATAGGGCACCAAGTTTAACTACAGGTCCAAAACCCCAAACTTCAAGTTTGGATAAATAGTCTAAAGTTTCTTTTAATCCTGCACCTCCAGTTGTGGCTAAAACCATGGCTTTCTGGTTAAAAAAGCGCGGCCTGTGGAATACATAGGAGAATCTGTCTATAAAGTTTTTCAGGAGTGCTGACACATTCTGGCAGTAGCAGGGTGTTACGAATATGACTCCGTCTGATTTAAGCATTTTATCCTCAATTTTGGCCCTGTCATCGTTAATAGGGCAGAAATTTTCCCCCTTAATAACGCATGAAAAGCAGCCACGGCACATTTGCAGGTCAACGTCTTTGAGAAAAAGATATTCAAAGGTTACATCTTCCATTCCCCTCATTTTTTCCTCAACTTCCTTTGTAACCTTGTAACTGTTACCTTTACCTTTTGGGCTTCCAATTATTGCTAATATTTTCATTTAAAATCTCCTTTATGCATGAATTGTGTATCTTTTTTAGTCTAGGTTATACAGTTAATCCTGAATAGTTTCCTATGTTTACCTAAGTCACATGACCATCTACAAGATCAGTCCTGTATAATCTTCCTTGCCACCCTTAATGCCATAGCTGAAGCCAATAAAATGGTTGGGAGGCCCTGTGAGCGGGGAGCGAGTGAGAGGTCAGCAACCCACAATCCATCTGGCAGCCATGAAGGCTTCATTGAAGCTACATCCTCTTTTTTCAGGGGAACTGTCCCCCCAAGATGGCCTCCATTGTACATTCCCTTTACAAATGGACCTGAAACTCCTGAAGTTTCCATTATTTCTTTTGCATGGGAAACTGCCATGTCTATTTTGGTTCGATCCTCGGAAGAAATATTTTTATTCACAGATCCGTCTGCAGAAACAGTACCTTCTTCCATATCTGCCATTTTTACCATTATTCCAACCCTATCTTCCAGTGAAACGTTTCTCCACGGTTTATGGAACCAGTGGGATAATACATCCAGATAGGGGGATAATATGTAGTTATCATGCTCTGTGTACCACAACATAGGGGGTTCTTTAAGCTGTTTGGCTCCTTTAGAAATGCCTCCAAGGGTAAGAACAATATCAACCCAGAGATGGTCTTCAGCAGGTAAGTCTGAATTCTTCAGTATCTGGGCTGTTCCAATTCCCCCTGCAGCTAAAACAACCACATCTCCCTCTATAACCTTATTTGATCGTCCTGATTTAACAACAACACCTTTCACACACCCATTTTCCATTACAACCCTCTGCACAGGGGACGATGTGTGGAGCAGAGCTCCCATTTTCATGGCGTCCTCTAAAAACTGCCTTGAGTCCCAGCGTGCCCCAGTAGAACATCCCATTTCACAAAGTCCACAGGAGGTACATAAACGCGGTTCAACAGCCTTTGGAGTTGGATGTGGGTTTAAACCTAATTTTGCAGCGGATTCAAACATAGTTCTGGTCAGAGGCCTCCATCTCTTCTTTGGAAAGGGTTTCACACCTACAATATTTTCAAGTTCTTCAAATTCCGGTGTAAGATCGAGTCCTATCTCTTTTAATCCATGATCAGCCCGTACCATGTTGCCGCAGGATAAAGTGGTGCAGCCACCGGTACCAATGCCTCTAACCAGCACCAGGTCCTTCTCCGAACGCATCACATCCATATAAGGAAATATAAGGCCAATAGTTTTTTCGCCTCCAAGAAGACCTGCCTTTCTGAGGGGTTCCGTCATGGTCAAACGTCTGGTGAAGGGTTTGAATACTTTTCCTGCCTCAAGTATGGTGACATCAAATCCATTCATGGCCAATTCACGTGCAGCAGTTCCTCCTCCCGCACCAGATCCCACAACTATTGCTTTCATAGTTTTTGCCCCGTATAATTCAATTAATCTTTTATTAAAGTTATTAAAGTTCAAATTAGTAATTTCAATTGTTTTCAATCAAATTTTAGATATTTTAGATCACAACTGATTTTTAGATTTTATACATGCTGTACACTCTTTTGCACCTTCAGTTATCCTTTTTTTGAATAACATGTTTAAATTTTCATTTAAACCATGAACAACACCTTCATCTGCAGCACTCATCATTCTACATGTCTCAGGAGAGTAATAATTGGCGAGTAAGCATCTTTTCACCATTAAAACCATATTTTTTTCCAGCTTTTCGACTTTGAATTCTATTCCAAGTACTCTGTACAGTATCTGTGCAGCTTTAATGGTGTCCCTGATGTTTTCATTTACACCAAGACGTCCACGTGCTTCCAATCCCAGTTTGTAACCTGCTTTGAACATTTCAGTTCTGCCCACTTCCATGGCTTTTTCATATCCAATGGCGTCAATAAGAGCATTTACTCTGACATTGTGACCTTCAGCCATTAAAGCTCTTCTCTGCTCAAGATTTCCTTCCATAACCAAGTCTTCCAAAAGGTTCAAAGACTCTGCGGAGTGTTCTTTCAGAAGTTTATCCAGACATTCAGTTGTTACCTCCGCAACCCTGTCCAGTTCATTAATCAAAAGGGATTGTGGGGTCCAAATGGATAATATTTTTAGTTTAATGCTCATAATTGTTTCCTGCACTTCCTAAATGAAGTGTGCCTGATTTTAATATGTTTTCAGGGATTTTTTCATTACTACGTTCCTTAAGGTATTCCCCAGAAACGTATTCACCGGAATATTTATCAACATTCCAATCTGTGTACATGAATTTTATAAGATTCTGATAGCGTTTAACAATATTTTTTCTTTTAAGTTTGAGATTTGCTGTTAAATCACTGTTTTCTATGGAAAGATCGTTTTTTAAAACTGCCCATCGTTTTATTTTCTCTGGATGAGAGAGTTTAGAATTCACTTTTGTCATGGCTTCGTCAATCTCATCTAGTTTTACATCTTCATCTACCCATATCAACGAAATACAGTACGGTTTTTCATCTCCAAACACCATGGCCTCAGATACGCAGCCTATATCCTTTAACATTGATTCGATCTTCAATGGACTGATACTTTTCCCGTAAGCGTTGACTATCAGTTCCTTTTTACGTCCTGTTATCACAAGACTTCCTTCAGGAGTTAGATAACCGTAGTCACCTGTAAGAAGCCAGCCATCTTTAAATAAATGATTGTTACGGGACTTATCATTGAAGTAACCCTTTGTTACCTGAGGCCCGCGTACCATGACTTCTCCGTCACTTTTTATTTTCACATCTGTGCATGGGAGGGGTTCACCCACAGTTCCTATTCTGTTGGCCCCCAAACGATTTATGGTAACAAGTGGTGCTTCAGTTAAGCCGTAGGCATTGTGAACTTCAATACCTAACCCTTTGTAACACCTGAGGATATCTTCACTTAAAGGTGCTGAACCTACAATTAACTGAGCACATGCATCAAGACCTGCATTTTTAAGGACAGCCCTTTTTAATATTCTTTGAAGTACCCTTTTTTTAAAACCTTTATCTGCATCTAGATACATATGTCCAAGTTTACTTTGCATTATATGTGACCATACCTTCTCATAGAATCTGGGTACCGAGAAAAATATGGTAGGTCTCACCTTTGGTAGTGTTCTCTGCAGATCCTGGAAGTCTTCAAGGAAGTAGAGTTTCAAGGGTGCAGGAGCATAATAAGGAGCATAAGTTCCTAAAATACCTTCAACAACGTGGTTCATGGGTAGAAATGATAGATAAGAAACTTCACGGTTTCTGTCAATCCATGGAGGCATTGAAGCAATGAATTCAGCCATCCACCTCAAATTTCCATAGGTGAAGGTAACGCCTGAAGGTTTACCTGTGGTTCCAGAGGTGTAACGGATGGTTGCGATGCTGTTAAAATCCACAGGAGCCACAGGGACCCCAAATTCCTTAATTTCAGATTCACTTTTTCCAAGGTCCAGAAATTCTTTCCAACTCATAACCCTGGATGGGAGTTCCATGGATTCCCTGCAAAATGAGATCGTTTTTGTTCCCAGTTCTTCAAATTCTCCCAATTTATCCAGGATCTGGGGCGTACCTACAAAAAGTACAGACGCTCCACAATCCTTTAAAATTTCTTTAATTTCATCTATGGGGCTTGTATAATATAATGGAACATTCACAGCCCCCACTAATCCTAGGGCAACGTCCAGTGTCAAATAGCGAGTGCTGTTAAATCCCACCATTGCCACCCTGTCCCCTGGACCAACTCCCATTGATCGAAGCGATCTTACAGCTGCGAGCATATCACTCTGAACCTCAGTTGAGGATCTTTTTTTAAATCTGCTGCCCACCACATCGTAATAATCAACAGGTCTGCTTTGACTGTTAAGTCGGAATAAAATTTGTTCATGAACTGTTCTATCGGAACGGTGGAAAAAGCCCATATAAACTGCGTAATCCAGTATTTTAGGTAAAAAAGATTTCCAGTGAATTTTATATGGTCCACTCAGTTTTTCAATGTTCTTCCTGGAAAATTCCCTTTTTTCGTTGAAGTATGGTGAAAGTAGGGCAATTGTATTGATCATTCCACCCTTTGAACCAGTTAAATTCTGTAACTTTGAGACATAGGGGATCATTGATGATAAGGGTAAAAATATGGGATTTGGAAGTTTTAAATCTAGATCATCCTGTGCCCATGTGTTTATGAAATCAACGAGTTCTCTAACACTTGGAAGGAACTCATGTGGTGCTGTTAAATGGAAATTTTGGCCTTCTGCAGTGGGATCAAATGTTAAATCAGTAACTGCATCTGCAACGTAGTCCACAGGTACAAGATTTATCTTAAGCGATGAAGAAACAGGGATGATCCTCATCTTTCCATTGAGGTAAAGCCTTAAAATAGTGTACACTGTGTTGAATGTTTTCACATAACCTGTATCGGAATCACCAACCACCATACCTGGCCTGAATACAGATACTGGTAGATCGAATTTTTTTACCTCAACCTCCCCTTCAAACTTACTTCTTTCGTAGTTACTCAAGAATTCATACTCATCTGTAAGTGAATTCTCATCAACATGACCTTTCCGTCCACCTGCAACGTAAGCTGTGGATACATGGGAGAAACGTTGAATTCCATGGTTAAGTTGGGCATCTTCACCCAATTTAAGAACGTTAAGAGTTCCCTGAACATTGATTTTCCTGAGTTCTTCCATTGGGGCATTGAGCCTAAGATCTGCAGCTGTATGAATTATATGGGTGACTTTACCTACCAGATCTTCATACAATCCCCTTTCAAGGCCGAGTTTTTCCTTTGAAATATCTCCCCTAACGAACTGGAATTTTCTGTTTGATAATTTTTTTTGCACTTTATCAGCATCTGGATCAAATATATCTGGTATTTCATCCAGTATACTGTCAGTTGCTTTAAGATCTTCATCTTCTTCATTAATTAATTCCAAAAGCTCAGGCCACTCCCACCATGAACGGGTAAGATGCCTTTTGGCAGATTCATCATCGGAACCCCGTACCAGAACTACAATGCAACAATTTTCCTTTTTAATCAATCTGCGGACTATCTGTGTTCCCAGAAAACCAGTGGCTCCTGTGATGAAAACCCTACTATTCAAGGTTTCACCTTCCATCCTCTTTCAATTAAAAATTCTTTTAACAACTGCCGATTTTCATTTGCTCCCCTTAAATGCTGGTCATAACCCTGTTTCAACGTGTTACATATTTTTCCCGGATTTTCAAGAAGTTCATTTGCCTGTTTTTTGACTTCACTCCATACTGTTTCACATGTATTTTCAGGTCTGCAATCAAAAAGGTATTCCTTATCAATTCCCAGTTCATTGTAAAGTCCCTTTAGACGGGGGTCGTGCGCAACTGCTATTTGGGGTACATATGATTCAAGGGATAAAACAGCTGCATGGTAACGTGATGTAACCAGTAATTCAAGGCCCTGCAGTATTCCTGTCATCTGAGAGGTGTTAAATTCGCTTGAAGTAAATATATATGCATTCTCGGAGTGTTGCATTTTACCTAAGATACTGAGTGCAAGGGGTTTGTCCAATTCTTCCATACAGACAAGTGCAATGTTTTTGCAATGTTTTTCTACTATTTCATCGGCTAAAGCAGCCCAGTTGGCAGCCAGATCATCACTTTTTTGGGTTCTCTTTTTTGAGCGGGAGAAGTAATACGGCCATTTATAAAGATCCTTGCTTCTGCCCCAGGGCCTTATAACAACAGGCCACAGATAAAAATTTACCACTGCAAATCCCACAACACCCGCCTCAGGTTTGGGAAGAGATTCTTTTACCCATATATCTTTGAGGATGGTTTCATCCTTCCCATCTTTCTGGAAGGTAAAAGCGATATCTGCTGTATGTTTTAGGGGTGCGGTGACTCCTATCTTTTTTAGCTTATCTGCAGCTAACTTAGTTCTGGTTATGATCAGATCAGTCTTACTGGCTTCTCTTTTAACAAAAAACCTATTTAAAGTTGATAAATCTCCAGCATCCACTGAATAAGCGACACATGCTTTTTTAAAAGAATTAGCACTTCTTGTTGTCCATAAAAAAGCCCAGAGGAGAGCTGAAGTCCATGTGTCCATGTAACAACTTCCTTCAACAAGTAAAACCAGGTCATGCTTTTTTACAAGCTTTTTGAGTGCAAAGAAAAAAATTGATGGAATTGGCACGATTTTAAGGTTGGCTTCTTCCTTGATGTAGCGGCGTAAATTCTTCTCATTGAGTGTTGGAATGGTTATAAAGACATCTGGCCCTAAAACAGCCCTCACATCCTTTATTATGGAGATGAGCCGAGCTTCAGATCCGGTGTTGTTGGCACCGTTGTAACCAACCAGGAGAACTTTTTTAACATCCTGATTAATATCTTCTTTTTGGCTTTGAGATGACTTTAATTCATTATCAACAGTATTCAATCCTTTCCCCTCTTTTGACGGCCTGTTACAATGGGTACATCCAATTCATCCATTTTTTTTTTATTAATTGAAAATTTTTTTCATTAAACTGTTGTTTGTAATATCTACACTTTGAGAGTATAATTATGGTGTTCAAATAACATAGTACATGATCTTCATAGTTTTAACTTCTGTTTTACACATTTTTAACGTAAATCACATGGTTGAACATTTATGCCCATTTAACTGGGCTGAACATGGCCAATCATCCTCAAATACTTTCGTGCCTGTTTTCAGAAGCTTCATAAGATGATATTCGCTGATATCTGTGGGTTCACTACTATTTATCCAGTGCCGGCATCCACAGCTGTCAAGAAGGACACACTGGGCCGGAATGCCAAGGGATTCTGATTTCCAACCCCCGGATATTAGGTTCATGATGCATGCAACACCCACTATTCCCAGCTCATCCCGGTCCTTCTGTGTGCTCAGGGATAATGCGGATGATTCATGGGACACAACGTAAACCTCAAACTCATTCCTTTCACCACATCTGCTGAGGGCGTTAACCCTGCATTTTGGAGTACAGCCTGTGCAAGCCTGTCCAAGGTTGGTCTCTGAAGCCATGCACTCAGATTCGGGCAGTAAACACATGCATCCAGGAAGCAGAAGAGCCTTTCTGGGTCTGCTCTTAAAGGATTCTCTGAATTCTCTGCTCATAACTTCGGCTCCAAACATGTTCAGATGGTACTCAGACCTTTTCCTGGTGAACAACATGATATCTTCATTCCAGAGGTGTTTTTCACGGTTTTCCTCCAGGAATCTTTCAAGTTTGCATGTGTAACTGCCGAGAACATTGTTGCTTGCGTATTCGAACCAGTCTGCAAACATGAAAATCTTTGCAAGATGTGAAGAGGATTCCTGAGGATTTAAATCACGTAAAAAATCCATCCATGTTTTTAGATGTTTCAATTCCTCCTGAAATTCTCCAGTTGCTTCAAGCCATTTAAATAGTTTATCAAGATTTTCTACATTCAGTTCAGGAATCTCTTCGGATTTTGGGTCTTCAGGAAGCAGAATTAAAGTTGCAAGAACACCCCTTATAGGATCTACAATGGGTTTCAGTTCTTCATCCTCAGTTCTCTCCCTTGAAAGTTCTGCAAGCAGCTTCTGGGATTTAGGGTCAATTTTAACGGCTCTTTTGATGTAAGCCCTCCAGAACACACCTATCATCAGGACTTCAAAGACCATCAGATCTCTTGGGGATGATTTTTTTACATATTTTGATTCATAATCCTTAAAATCATCAAGAACATCCTTTATATGGAATTCTGATTCAGATAGAACTTGATCCGTGAAGTTTGAAATATCTTGGTAGTATTCATTTGAATCATCGGCCCCGTTCTTAAGTGAATATGGTGTTTTAACTATCATTTTTCCACCTCGGGAGTTATAACCGCTAGCAAAAAGTCTATATGTTCCATTAACCTGTCCTTTGCAGCATCAATAAATGACTCCTCTGTATCATGGTACCTTAAAACGAAGTATTCGAAGAAGAGGTGTACTCCAAAGAAGAAGTACTCCCTTGCAAGGATCTTGGGATCGAAGGGTTTTATGAGTTTGTTATGAATCAACTGAGTGAAGATTGACTCCCAGAACTTCAAAGGTTCTTCCAACATACTTTCAAGGAATATGTGCCTTATCCTCTCGTTTTGGTACATCTCTATGGAGATTATCCTCCAGATCTTGTTCATGGTTGGGGTGTTGATCTGATCCATGTACATGGATGCACCAAGTTTCAGGAATGCTTCAGGGCTCTGGGTGAGCATCTCTGTCCCCACATCTTCTGGTGGACCCGATGATCCCATAACCTCCATGAAGTACTCGATTATGGTGTCCAGTATCGTCTCCTTGTTTTTGTAGTGGTTGTAAATTGAACTTTCCCTTATACCCACTTCACGTGCTATCTCACGAATTGAAACTGCATTAAAACCTTTTTCTGAGAAAAGATCCACTGATACTTGAAATATTTTCTCTTTGGTTGATATTTTTCCATCTTCATCTAGTGTTTTGTTCATAACCCTCAACTCTGCTAACTAACGTTTGTTAGTTAAACTGGTGTCAAGCCCATATATAAAACTAACGTTCGTTAGCATAATCTTGTTTAGTTTCAAAAAACAGATCAAAGGATCATGAAGATGAGAAGAAGTGATAGGGAAATAACAGACCCTGAAGAAATTTCAGAGATACTGGAAAAGGCTCAGGTGTGCAGAATAGCCTTGTCCTGTAATAATGAGCCCTACATAGTTCCAATGAACTTCGGATTTAAAGACAACCATCTTTACCTCCATTCAGCACAGGAGGGAAGGAAGATCAGCATTCTCCACAGGAACAACAGGGTTTGCTTCGAGGTGGACATTGAGACGGAACTTGTAAAATCGGATAAACCATGCAATTGGGGTATGGAGTACAGGAGCGTGATTGGATCAGGTACAGCTGTTTTTATTGAGGATCCAACGGAGAAAAAAAGAATTTTAGATATCATAATGGATAAATACTCCCATGAAAAGCATCATGAATACGATGAAAACATTTTGAAGAACGTGGCAGTTATAAAAGTACACGTAGATGAAATTAAAGCAAAAGGGCGTATTTAACCGTTTATGTCTCAATGCACTTTAATATAAATATTTTTTATATTAAATAGAGTATCATAATTAGTTTTTCCTACAAAAAAAAGATTTTTTTTAATATTTGGTTGGATTTAATAGATTGTACCCTGAAAAGTGATAAGCTTCTTTTAAAGATTTCATATCAAAGATTTGAAGGATTTATTATCTAGTTCAATTAAAATAAATAAAAGGATTAAAAGATGTTAAGTAGGTTTAAATTTACAAATGATTACTCTTTTCAAGTGATAAAATGAAGGAAATTGCAATAAACATAAGGGCCCAGAACAAACCTGGAGTTTTAAGGGATATAACTGATATGATGGCACGTTGTGGTGTTAACATCACCTACACTCATCTTTTCATGGAAGACAAAGATTCTGCATCCATATACATGGAACTGGAGGATGTTCGAAACGTTGAGAGGTTCGTTGAACAGATAAAAAACTTCCAAGAAGTGTTATCTGTGGATATGCACCGTTCAATGGGTGAAATCTATGGTAAAAGAATTATAATAATTGGGGGAGGGGCCCAGGTCGCCCAGGTCGCCCTTGGAGCCATAACTGAGGCAGACAGGCACAACATCCGTGGTGAAAGGATAAGTATAGATACTTTACCTCTTGTAGGTGAAAAAGAACTTGCAGAAGCAGTTTTAGCTGTTGGAAGGCTGCCGAGGGTAGGGGCGCTGGTGCTTGCAGGATCCCTTATGGGTGGTAAAATATCAGATTCCATAGAAAAAGTAAAAAATGAGCACAACGTAGCTGTTATCAGTCTCAACATGCCTGGAAGTGTAACCAGCAAGGCAGATCTGGTTGTAACAGACCCTGTTCAGGCGGGTGTCATGGCAGTTATGGCCATAGCTGATACTGCAGTTTTTGATATAAAGAGACTCAGGGACCTGAAATTTTAAAGTGGAGTTCCATAGTTTCGACTCCTGAAGAGTTTTTTAATTTCATTCAAGATTGAACCTTCAAAACCATGAAGTACTGATCTATCCAATGGCTCTTATAAGGCGTTCAGCAGCATTTTTAACTTCAGGATCCTTTATTTTACCACTTTTAGCCACTTTCATGGCCATTTCAAGGATCTTGGGCACATCTGCTGGTGCAATATTCTGGGCCATTTCAAGGTATTTTTGTTCAGGTTCTTCGGGTATTTCCTTCTTTTTCTCCTCAAAGGTTTCCAGCATAACCTGGCATGCTCCCATAACTTCAGGTTTATCAGCCATTTCCCTACACTTATCAAGCAGCTTTTGAGATTTTTTATCCAACGTCATAAAAACACCATTTATTATTATGATTTCCAAGGAACTTATAATTTGGCATAATAAAAAAAGTTTAATTTTATTGCAATTTGAGTATTGACGTGTTTAAATAAAGAAGCCCTAAAAATAATCAATTTGAACCGATCTTTTGAAATTTGTACTTCAGTTCTGAAATGCATATAAAAAACACATTAGGGTATAAAACAAAATAGAAAAGTTTAAAAGAGTTTAACTCATTTCAATAGCTCTTATAAGTATGCTTGCAGCATTTTTAAGTTCAGTGTCTTTTATATCTCCACTTTCCCTTACTTTAAGAGCGATTTGGAGTATTTTTGATACATCACTTGGTTTTAGGTTCTCAGCCATCTGAAGATAGGTTTGATCCATATCCTCCTCAACTTCAACCTTTTTCTGGTCCATAAGCTCTAACAGTACTTTGCATGAACCCATGACACTGGAATCATCCATTTTCTTACATTTTTCCATTAGTTCTTCAGTCTTTTTATCCATGGTATCACCGGGTATATTATGATCATAATGGAATTTATAATTTGGCTAAATATCTACTGGATTAGTGAGTCCAACAAGAAAAAAAATAAACCATTGATTTTCAGTAATTTTAAAACCAAAATGAGTAGTGATATCTGTTTTCAATTTTTAAAAAAATAAAAAAAAGGGATTTAACCCTTAATTTTAGGACATATAGTTCCTGCAATGGTTAGGAGTATTGCCATAACCATGAGATTTATTGGAGATCCTGTTGGTAACATTGGAACAGTTTTTGTTTCTTCTGCAACTTTAGTTGTAGTTCTTGTATTGACTGATGTTCCAGGATTTGTAGGAATACCTTTGGAGTAAGGCTCAATAGTCACGCTTGCTTGGTTGTTGTTTGGATTTGGGTCGTAGAATCCAGTTAGGGTGACTGGGTCTGGGTCCGTTATGGTTGCCGTGTCTGTTAACTGTGCGTTTGAGATCATGGCCTGTGCTGTTATGTGCATTACTGCGCTTGCTCCATTTGCCATGTATCCAACTGTCCAAAGTCCTGTTGTTGAGTTGAATGCACCATTGGAGTCGTCGGATATGTATCTGAGTCCGTTTGGTAGTGTGTTGTAAACTTTAACGTATGGTGCTGATTCTGGTCCGTAGTTGTGTGCTGTTAATGTGAATGTAACATAATCCAAGTACTGTGGATTTGCTCTATCCACGGTTATGCTGATTCCAAGATCTGCAGCTGGTCCCACATTCACGGTTGCGTTTGCTTGGTTGTTGGTGTTGTTTTGGTCGTATGTGTTGTTGTTTATGGTTGCTGTGTTGTTTATTTGGATGTTTGCTAAGATTGTTTGTGCTGTTATGTGTAGTATTGCGTTTGCACTGTTTGGTAGGTTTTCTATGGTCCATGTTCCTGTTGTGGGGTTGTATGCTCCGTTGGAGTCGTCGGATATGTATCTGAGTCCGTTTGGTAGTTTTTCTGTTACTGTTACTCCAGTTGCGTTGTTTGGTCCGTTGTTGTGTGCTGTTAGGGTGTATATGACGTTTTGGAGATAGTTGGGATTTGTGTTATCTACGGTTTTTGTTATACTGAGATCGGCGGCCGGTCCCACATTCACGGTTGCGTTTGCTTGGTTGTTGGTGTTGTTTTGGTCGTATGTGTTGTTGTTTATGGTTGCTGTGTTGTTTATTTGGATGTTTGCTAAGATTGTTTGTGCTGTTATGTGTAGTATTGCGTTTGCACTGTTTGGTAGGTTTTCTATGGTCCATGTTCCTGTTGTGGGGTTGTATGCTCCGTTGGAGTCGTCGGATATCCAGGTTAGTCCGGCGGGTAAAATATCATGTACTAAAATGTTGGTTGCGTTGTTTGGTCCGTTGTTGTGTGCCGTTAGGGTGTAGTTCACTTGTTCATGATAATTTGCTGTACTTTTATCAACGGTTTTGGTTACCACTAAATCAGATGCTGGCCCTACATCTATTATTATATTTGCCTGGTTGTTGGTGGAGTTCACATCAGTCTCATATCCAGTTATACTTGCAAGGTTGTTTAACTGAATGTTTGAAACAATTACCTGTGCTGTTATGTGCAGTATTGCGTTTGCACTGTTTGGTAGGTTTTCTATGGTCCATGTTCCTGTTGTGG
>JABNAD010000140.1_pt1 | contig 63543 bp, 54 predicted proteins | sample 7240381 | NCBI WGS metagenome assembly JABNAD01 (sample SAMN11332834, study PRJNA596920) | anaerobic digester metagenome | biome: digested sludge; isolation source: digested sewage sludge-derived enrichment culture grown on H2/CO2 | place: Germany: Goettingen
TCCTTATTTCTAAAAAAAATTGAAATTAACTATTGACTTTTATTAGCTGGTCTTTAGTTTTTTATTGATTACGTTTCATACGTTCTATATAATAACAGTAATAAGCAAATAATACCATTATTTTTTTGTCATATTTCGATAATAAATTTAAAAATTGCTATTTTTTTAACAAAAGAGAGGCCAATATGAAAATTCTTGGTATCATTGCCGAATATAATCCGTTTCACCTGGGTCACGCCTGGCAAATCCAAACTTCAAAAAAAGAAAGCCAGTGCGATGCCGTGATGGTTCTTATGAGTGGCAGTCTGACTCAGCGAGGCGAATTTGCTATTTTAAATAAGTGGGAACGTGCCCGCCTAGCGCTGACCGCTGGCGTAGATTTGGTCTGCGAACTGCCTTTTGGTTACGCCTGCCAAAGTGCCGAAACCTTTGCACATGGCGGAATAAAAATTTTTAATGCCACCGGCGTGATCGATGTCCTCTCTTTTGGTTCCGAATTCGGACATATCCGTCCTTTAAATAATCTGGCTGAGATACTGGTTCAAGAACCAGCTGAATTTAAAAATTTCCTTAAACTGGAGTTGGCGACCGGGGTTTCTTTTCCCCGTGCCCGAGAGCTGGCGATTCGTTCCTACCTGGGCCATGAGGCTAGTAATCTTTTAAAAACCCCGAACAACATCCTGGCTCTTGAATATCTTAAAGCCCTTCACAAAACCCAAAGTACCATCGATTCAATGACTGTTAAGCGGCAAGGAGCCGACTATCACAGCGTATTGCCCTCTAAGTATCTCAGTGCCAGTGGTATCCGTTCGATTTTAAAGGATGCCCTTGTCCACCCGGAATCAGTAACAGCAATTTTAAGAAGCTTGGATAACAGGCTTCCTTATTTGCCTGAACTTCTGATTAACTCATTTAATAAAAACTACAATCTCCAGGGCGATGATTATTTTCTCAACGCCCTGAGACTGCAGATTCTTTCCCATGATGTTCATCACCTAAGAAATACCCCCTATGTAAATGAAGGACTCGAGCATAAAATCAGAGATGCTTTAAAAATTGCCACAAGCCTGGATGAGTGCGTCAATAAAATCATCTCAAAACGCATTCCTCAAACCCGGGTTCGTCGAATTTTGTGCAATCGGCTACTGGAACTGGATAAAGAAAGCTTAAACCTCTTTCAGGCCGACTCGTTTGTCCCCTACCTCCGGGTACTGGGTTTTAATCAAACTGGCGCCGCTATCCTGAAAGCAATAAAAAATCAGGGACGGTTACCAATTCTTTCCAGCTTGAAAAAAAGCCGTTTTAACTTGACTCCCCTCCAAAAAAAAATGCTCAATTACGATTGCCGGGCCACTGACCTTCATAATCAATTTTACGAAACCGTGTATCGCTATCATCAGGATTACACACAGAGTCCGGTTCAAGGATCACCCAAAACTTGGCCTGCCAATCAATAATACGCTGCTGGCCATCGTTAATAAAGTCCCTTATTCTGGGCTACTTTCACAATTCAAAGGAGAATGCTATGCTTTTTTTTAATAAAGAAAAAAACGATTTGTCTAAAAGACCCATCCTTTATCCCCCAGCCGGTCCAGTTCAAGGGCAATTTCGACGGGGCGTGTCCAGTTATAAAGGGATTCCCTATGCTCTCCCTCCGATTGGCAGTCGTCGCTTTAAAGCCCCTGAACCGATGCCAACCTGGGAGGATGTTCGTGATTGCTCAAAACATGGCAACGCCTCGCTTCAAATGGGTGGTATTACCGTTGATTCTCCAAGTACTTACCATATGGACGGAAAAAGCGAAGATTGTCTGTTTTTGAATATTTGGACTCCGGCAGTTCAGGCAGATGAACGCCTGCCAGTGTATGTCTTCATACATGGTGGTGCTTTCTCTTCAGGCTCCGGCTCCGAAATGATTTATGATGGTGGTCGGATGGCTCAGGAAGGCGTCGTGGTTGTCACAATTAATTACCGGTTGGGCGCCCTGGGATTTCTGGCAACCCGGGGGTTGCTTGAAGAAGCTGGCACTACCGGTAATTATGGTTTACTCGATCAGATCCAGGCCCTTCGTTGGCTTCAAGCCAACATCGAGACCTTTGGCGGAGATCCTGCTCGAATCACAATCGGCGGTCAGTCTGCCGGCGCCTACAGTGTCACAGCACTGATGCTGTCGCCGCTGGCAAAAGGGCTTTTTCATCAGGCCGTGGTTGAAAGTGGATCTATTTTTTCAATTTCAGCCTTTTCAGTGCTCAATCGCGGTCATTTTGAAAAAACCATGGCTAATGGAAAACTGCTATGCGACTTGTATGGTATTGAAGATTCAGTAGCTGGTCTTGAAAAACTGCGAGCTCTTCCTGGCGATGTTTTCGCAGCACTTTCCATGGTTAAGTCAAACCAAGCCACGGTTCCAAACGCTTTTGGTTTCTGGCCAGTATACGATGGCGTTGTGTTGCCAAAAGACCCTATTCAGGCACTCAAAAATGGCGAGCTCAATCCAGTAAAAATTCTGGCAGGCTATAATACCGATGAGTCGTCCCTATTTATTAAAAGTCACACGAATCTGGGTATTTATCAGATGCTCTGCTATCATATTTTTGGTCCAGAAAATGCTCAAAAAGCTATGGATCACTTTTTTGTTGATTCCGGCCACTCGCCTTTGGTGCGAGCGCAGGAAATATATACCTATACCGCTTTTTTGATCGGGATGGTCATGATGTCCAAACGATATGCCCAGTTAGGCGAAGATGTTTATTTTTACAATTTTGATTTTGATCCCACAATCCTGAAAATTGTCGGACTGAATACTGCCCATGGAATGGAACTGCCCTTTGTTTTTGGCAACGGCATCGGGCAACGCCGTGCTACCAAGATCAGTAATTTATCCTGGATTATGCAGCAATCCTGGGTCAATTTTATTAAATATGGTAATCCTAATTTCAGAGTTGAGTATAAGGGGCAGATCGTCTGGCCAAAATTTGATCCCAAAAATCAGTACATCATGGTTTTTGACACGCAGCTTTCCAGCAAAATTTTACCGAATCGGGAGGATCTGGAATTTCTGGAGACGCTGATGTTTGGATGAATCGTTAATTATTTCTTTGTTTTGATCGGTAACATTGCGATCCCAGCACTCCCTTCAATTTGTTAATCTTTCCATATTATCTTGCAAAATCCATAAAAAAATGCTACATTTAGCTGAGGCTATAATTATAATGAAGATGCTTAACTTGGAGTCGTTTAACCACTAAGCATCTTTTTTAATAAAAGGAGATTGAAATGATAATATATAAACAAAAGGATTTTTTAACCTATATGCCCGATGTGCAGGAGTGCAATAAAAGTATCTCTGATTTAAATGACCAGTGGGATAATATTAAACTGCTATCTGAAATCAACTGTCCGATCCAATCAAAAAGTGTTCTTCCCAATATGACAAAAATTCAAAATGGCTTTATTGATTTGCAGGAAGAGCTGATTGACACCCTCGTTTCTGAAAAACTAAAAAAAATGGAGCAGAAGATTATTTCGAAAACCCAGGTGGCCATCGATATTCTCATCCGCAACCTGTTCGAAAGAACCGCAGATATTGGTTTTCTGGCCACTGATGACGATATTCGCCGCTTTGTCGAAAACCAGGATCGCACTGACAGTGACCGCAACTTGATTTTGAGACGGATGCGGGACTATGTTGCGAAATACTCCGTTTATGAAGATATTATCGTCCTCGATAATAACTACCGGGTATTGGCAAACCTTGATGAGCAAAATGAAATCCTGGGAAAACAGATCAAAGGACCCAATCTGATCAAGACAATGGATGGGGAACAAAATTTCGTCGAGTATTTTAAGAATTCGAAACTCCAATATGGTGATAAAAATTCTCATATTTTTTCCAGTCGAATCTGCCGGGAAGGGACTTCCCAGGCGATCGGTCTGATCTGTTTGTGTTTCCGCTTCGAAAATGAGATGGCTCAAATCTTTGAAAAATTAACCAACGATTACGACGGCTCGGTGATGACCATCATCGACGACACCAACATGGTCATCGCCAGCAGTGATGAAAACCATGTCCCCACCGGTACCATTGTTGAACCCGTCGAATCTGGTGTTAATGGTGTTGTCTACTATCGGGGCTCTGATTACATTGCCAAAACCATTGCCACTCAAGGTTACCAGAAATACTATGGTCTGGGCTGGAAAGGTCATGTGATGCTACCTCTCCATCTGGCTTTCCGAGATAATCGAAATCTGAAAAGCATTGATACATCGGTGACCACCGGTTTGATGCATCAGGCCGACTCATTTTCGTCAGAACTTAATGAAATTATCAATAAAACCCAAACCATTAACGGGTCACTCAAACGCATCGTCTATAACGGTCAGATCATTGCCAGAGATGATAGTATCGATGCCGAGTATTCACGCCTAAAACCAATTTTAAGAGCCATTGGACGGATCGGCACTAACACCAGCAGTCTTTTTCAAAGCTCCGTTTCCAATCTGTTTTCAACGGTTGTCTCGACCAGCCTCGTCGATACCAGCTTTTTAGCCTCATTATCGGTGGATATCATGGATCGGAACCTTTATGAACGCGCTAATGATTGCCGCTGGTGGGCATTGGATTCGACGATTCGGCGTATTCTTGCGAAAGACGTGCGAACAACTTCCGAAGAAAAACAGTTAACTGAGATTCTTGTCTATATCAATGATCTCTACACCGTTTACAGCAATTTATTTATTTTTGATAAAACTGGAACCATCATTGCCGTTTCAAATCCCAATCGTAGTGAAGATATTGGCAAAACGCTCACAGACCCCTATATCAGTGAAGTTCTGGCTAACTCCAAACAGGAAAAGTATTTTGTTTCGCCTTTTGAGCAAACAGCATTGTATGATCATCGTCACACCTATATTTACGGGGCATCCATCACCGATTTTAATAATCCTAACCGCACTGTTGGTGGTATCGGCATCGTCTTTGACAGTGAAGATCAGTTTCGGACCATTTTAGAAGAGTCCCTCCATTCTGATAATAATTCATTTGCTGTCTTTGCTGATCGCAAAAAAATGATTCTATCAACAACTAACGAAGCTTATCACGTTGGTGATATACTGGATTTGCCCGATGAACTGTTCACTGTCGCCAATGGCAAAACCCGATCCGAAATTCTTGTTTACGAAAACAGTTATTATTCCATAGGCTGTGCCTGTTCTTCCTGTTATCGTGAATACAAAAATTCAGACGGATACCATAATGATGTCATTGCTTTTGTTTTTGAAAAAATGGCAGACTATGCTGAGATCACCATTAATAGATCAAATGATAAAGAAATCGAGCAATCTGACTTTGCTTTCTCAATGAACAATGAACATAAGAAACTGGCCACCTTTGTTATTAATGGCCAGGTTTATGGTTTAGAGCAGTCATATGTTGTTGAAGCACTCGAAGCCAGCAAAACCATTTCAGTTCCGGGTACCAATGCTGTAATTCGGGGGGCTGTAGAATTTAATGATCACTATTATGCAGTAGTCGATGCCCTGGCCTTATTTGACAAAGATGACCCCAGCCTGAACACCTCCCATCTGCTATTATTACAATTATCCGATGATGAAATGATCGCCATTCAAGTTGAGAAACTGGTGAGCGTCCTGGAAATTAATTTAAATGATATCCAACCCGTAGAAATTTCATCAGCGATAACAGGCATAATCTGCCTAAGCGATGGTTCCGACCGAACCATTCTGGAAATGGATCCGCAGATTATCCTTGAAAAACTGGTTGAAAACCAGGTTGATGAAGATCTGGAAGCAGCGCTTCCCCTACTGGAATCGATGGAAACAAATTAAAACTTTACAATCATACAAATCAAAATATATCTACTATAAAAAAGCCCGGGTGCCGCAATAGCCTTTAATATCGGCATTCTGCACTCGGGTAATTAATTTTAGTCGTGTTTACTTAGCATCAATATCAATCAGTATCGCACCGTCTTCGACCTTCACCGGATAACTGCGATCATTCTCCATTTTAAATTCCAAAAATAAAATCTTCGGTTTTCCCAAACCCTTGCCAGTTTTTGCGTCATATTTTGCACCATGTCTTGGACAGGTAATAATACCATCCCTCAAGGTGCCTTTGTACAAAGATCCTCCCATGTGGGGGCATTTATTTGATATGGCATAATAATCCCCATCCACCTTTGTCAGCAAAATTTTTTCGTTATCCAATTCAATCAGTTTCTTTTCAATTTGCGCAAACTCCTGTATTTCAGCAACTTTCTTAAACCCCATTTTTCCCTCCTGTGTGCATAATTTTAGTTGTTTTACCCCAAATATATAATCCCAAACAAGACACGTTCACTCATTGATTGACAAATATATTGATTTTCCCTATAATGAAACTGAGTATTAATAAATCCAACCAGTATTGTCACGTTTTAAAATTTTAAGAAGAGGTGATATTATGTCAGCAAAAAAAGTATTTACAACCGAGCAGGCAAAAGAAATTGGCAGAATGCTAGGAATCAGTTGGAGTAAATTTGACATTGAGCAGTTTCGAATGGGCATGGATGTTGAGCTCGAGCATGGCACCGATAACTCCCGCACAAACGTAACTGGCGATGATCCTTTCGTCACCGGAAAAATTGCCCTGGCTCACCTGAATGAATTTCCCGATTATTATACCCGTCTGGAAAAAATGGAAAAAGAGGCCGAGGCTTTTTGGGAAGGCAAATAACTATTAATGATGACCCTAAGAGAATTCTTTGACAAAAGGATTCTCTTTTTTTCTATACGTTACTTTACGCCATCTAAAATCGTGACGATTTGTGAAAAAATATCTTGGATTCCGCCATCGCCCTTGATTTTATGAAGAATTCCTTTGTTTCTATAAAATTCCAAAATTGGCTCAGTTGTTTGATTATAAATAGCCAATCGGTCTAGAATGATTTCTTCCTGATCATCCGCTCGGTGTATTAAAGGGGTTCCACAAACATCACATTCTCCCGTTACCTTTGGCGGGTTATATTTGATATGATAACTTTCACCACATTTTGGGCAAACCCGTCGTCCCATAATTCGTTCAACAATGATCTCTTTTGGCACATCAATCAAAAAAACGAAATTAATCTGTTCGTTCTTTGCCTTCATGATCTGATCCAGAGCCTCAGCTTGCTTTTTGTCACGGGGAAAGCCATCGAGCAAAAAACCCTTCTGGCAGTCATCATTTTTTAAGCGTTCATCGACAAGACCAATCGTGAGTCGATCTGGAACCAACTGACCTTTTTCCGTATAAGTGCTTATTTCTTTGCCTTCTGTTGTGCCTTCTTTAATTTTTCTACGAAAGATATCCCCGGTCGAAATATGGGGAATGCCATAGTGTTCACAAATCAATTTTGCCTGAGTTCCCTTCCCCCCTCCGGGGGTTCCTAATAAAACTATTCTCACAAAAAATCCTCCAAAATTAAAATGTGTTACTTGGCATAGTCTACAACAGTAATATTCAGGGCTTGACGATCTGCCAAACAGATGTCAAAGGGTTTTATTTCATAATCGCCATTCTTAAAAATTCGTATATTCGGGCGCATACAAAAGCTCTCAAAATTATCTGTGACGATACCCGACAATCCATTGCTTAATTTAACGGTTGTTCCAACCGGATAAGGGGCGATTTTTCTAACAAACACCCGCACCAGCTCCGGGTCAAAGAGATTTCCGGTCCCACCCATAATATATTCAATTGCTTCTGAGGGCAATAACCCTTTTCGGTATGGCCGATCTGAAGTCAGGGCATCGTAAACATCGGCAATGGAGATAATCCGCCCATATAACGAGATCTTGTCACCTTTTGCATTGTTCGGGTATCCTCCGCCCGAGAACTTCTCGTGATGATCCAGAATTCCAGCCTGTGCTCCCACACTGCCAACATATTCACTGGCCAGATATTCAAACCCTAAAAATGAATGCTTTTTCATTTCAGAAAACTCAATATCCGTCAAGGGACCTTGCTTATGAAGAATGTCTTTTGGTACAAAGAGCTTTCCTATATCATGAAGTAATGCTCCAAATCCAAGGTTGCATAAATCTGTTTTATCAAGGCCCATGGCTGTTCCAAGACCTATGGATAATACCGCAACATTCACTGAATGAAAATAAGTATAGTCATCGAAAACTTTCAGATCAACCATATTTAACATCATTTCCTTGTTCCTAAGGATCACATCCACTATTGTTTCAACTTGATCTTCCATCTCAGTGAACTGTTCTTTTTGAACCGGCTGGTTATTCTCTTTACAAATAAAAATCTCTTTGATCCCGTTAACGGTCTTCGTTCTCAAACTGCTGTCAATCGTCTTCACAATTGGAATGCTCTGGATCTGTTCCTCTTCAATAAAGAGACCATTACACTTAAACTTATGAATTTTATGAATTAATTCTATATTTAAAACTGTTTTTCTCGGAAGTACCAGTTCACCCCGATCCCCAAACAGATCCGACGCAACAACCATTCCTTCTCGTAAACAAAATATTGGCACGAATCTCATAATTGTCCTTCCACAGTAACCTCTTGCAACCCATGCTTCTTTGAATGGGCTGTTAATAATTTATTATTATAAAGTAAGCTTTATCTGAAATAAAGTTTGTTTCTTTAGATACGATGATATCTGTTTACCTTATTTTTGTCAATAGTATTTTGAAAACGATTATTGACTTTTAGTTCTACTAAAAAGAAAAACGCCATTCTAATCGGTTTGATTACAATGGCGTTTTACGGTCGCATTCGTTTTTCTGTTTCTTATTTTAAGTTCGTGAAGAAGTTGCCAATTTCCTGGAAAAAGTTCTGCACCTGCTGGAAGAAGCCCTGGGTTTGCTGGCCTGCCTCCATCAACTTAATAAATGTATCCGGATCCATATTCAGTTCATTGAACTTATTTACCAAAACTAAGATTTCTTCAACTTGCTGGTCATCCAAAACAGTATCATATTTTTCTGCCGTCTCAACGATCAGTTCTCGAATCTGATCATCATTCATCGTTTTGGTCTGGGCAATTTCTCCTTTTAAACTATTGATAATATTAACCGCATCATCTCCGATGGCATCCTGAAGTTCTCCAACTACCACAACTTCTTCAACAGCCGTTGTTTTGGCCGCTTCATCAAGGCTATCACCGGTTGCTGCTTCATAGGCTTTATAGATGCCAGTCAACGCACCCGTTCCGGATACCGGCGTATAGGCTGCAACAATCACCTTGGCATTCTTGATTCCCGCCGTTCCCAAGGCCGATTTATACATCTCGTCAGTGACCCAATCAATATTGTGGGTTTCCAGGTCGATTCCGCCAGAACTTTTTTCCTGGACATAAACACTGGATAAGGCCAAAGACCCAATTTTATCAAGCGATACAACACCTTCCAGATATTCCCGTTCATCCGCATTGGTTACCACCGTTTCCTCGACATCGCCCCGTTTAATATCAAAATAACCATAAACCGTTTTGAGTTGGGCTTCAGTATTGTCTGCACCAATCGCCACACAGGCACTTTTCGAGTCCGCCAACACCGGACTAACCATTGCCAGCGATAGCACAATCGCTAAAACGCCTGATAATATTTTCTTTTTCATTCTTCACCTCGCATAATCACTGTCGCTTAAATTAATATTTTACAGCCAAGTTATCATAACAAAAATTCCTATTTTTTTACTTAATTATAACCAACAACGGATCAGACCAAAATCGTCATCCAAAGAAAAAAGTCGACTGCATAAGCAATCGACTTTTTGTTTTTAAATTGGTGCGAGAAAAGGGATTTGAACCCTCACTGCATTGCTGCAACAGATCCCTCAAACCTGCGTGTCTGCCAGTTCCACCATCCTCGCATAATAACAGGTGTTTTGACCCTGTTTTTTTATTATAACGGAATGGCTTAATAATTTCAACTATTTTTTTTACTTATCGACATTTTTTTGAATTTTTCATTATGGCAAGATTATCTCACTAATAACTTTCTTCGACTAAAATAAACATTGATTGTGATTAAAAGATCATTCATGCTGCCATTATTTTCGATAATTGTATCAGCCAGAGCGATTTTTTCTTCATCTGACATCTGCATCTCAATTCGTCTGATTGCCTGCTCCCTGGTCAGATTATCTCTCTCCATGATCCGCTCAATGCGAATCTCTTTGTCTGCAACCACCAAAATCGTCTCATCGACCGTATTTTGCAGATTTGTTTCGAAAAGCAGGGGACAATCATAGAAAACTGTCGGAATTCCTGATTTTCGATAAAAGCTGATTTGCTGATCATAGAGTTTTTTTACTTCCGGATGAATCATCGCATTGAGTTTTATCCTGGCATGGTCATTATTAGCAATAATCTCTCCCAGCATACTACGATTTAATTCCCCATTTTCATCAATGACCGTCTCTCCAAAAGCCATTATAATTTTCTTTAGGCCAGGACTTTCCGGCTCAACTGCCTGGCGAGCTAATTGATCCGCATCAATGACAATGTAGTTAAAGCGTTTTTTTAAAATATCTGTGACCGTGGACTTGCCTGAAGCAATTCCACCTGTTATTCCAATGATTCTCATTACTACACCTGCTATTTCACATCATACCAGGACAACCCGGTGTTTACATCCACCGTTAACGGCACACTTAATTGAGCCGCCCCTTCCATTTCTTCTTTAATCAGTACCTCCACCTGGGCGCATTCATTTTTAGGGGTATCAATGATCAACTCATCATGCACTTGCAGGATCAGCTTTGCTTTTAGATTCTCCGCATTTAGGCGTTCATAGACTTTAATCATGGCAAGCTTGATAATATCCGCTGCACTCCCCTGAATTGGGGTATTTAGGGCCATCCTTTCACCCGCTTGAACCAGCATGGCATTTCTGGAGTTCATTTCCGGAATGTAACGTCTTCTTCCCCAAATGGTGGTCACATAACCTTCTTCTTTAGCCTGTTGTTTGACATTATCCATATAAGCCTGAACTTTGGGATAACGGGAAAAATAACGGTTGATATAATCTTGCGCCTCATTTCGGGAGATTCCCAGATCTTTCCCCAAACTAAAAGCCTGTTTGCCATAGATCAGTCCAAAATTAATGGCTTTGGCCTGGCCACGCTGGGTTCGGGTAACGGCATCCAGTGAAATCCCAAAAATTTCAGAGGCGGTGCGAGTGTGTATATCCTGTTCTTTTCTAAACGCATCGATCAAGTTTTCATCCCCTGAAAGGTGGGCTAAAACCCGGAGCTCAATCTGCGAATAGTCGGCATCCACCAAAATACGATCACTCGTCGAAGGTACAAAAACCCGCCTGATCGCTCGTCCCATTTCTGTTTTTACCGGAATATTCTGCAGATTAGGGTTCGAACTGCTAAGCCTTCCAGTTGCCGCCACGGTCTGGTTAAAGGTTGAATAAATCTTCTGGGTTTTGGGTTCTACAAAAGCCATCAACCCCCGGCCATAGGTCGAATCCAATTTTGACAGCATCCGATACTCAATAATTTTTTCAATGATGGGATGAAAATGAATCAGTTGCTCCAATACTTCGATATTGGTTGAATAGCCAGTTTTGGTCTTTTTCACTATCGGCAGTTTTAGCTGTTCAAAAAGCACCTCTCCCAATTGTTTGGGAGAGTTAATGTTAAAACTTTCCGTTTCGGCCAGTTCGTAGATATCACTGGTGAGACTGGTAAGCTTGCTCTCAAACTCACCTGAAAGCACTTCAAGTTGGCTTAAGTCAATTTTAAATCCCAGTTCCTCCATCGATACCATCACTTCCAATAAAGGCATTTCGATGGTCTTAAATAAGGTCATCATTTCCGTTGTTTCAAGTTCTCTTTCCAGAACAGCTTTTAAATCTTTGATGGTTTCACAGTTTTTGATCATATAGTCAGCTAGTAGCTGTTCGTCCAAGTCTTCTGCCTTGATCATTTTTTTGCCTTTCCCAAACATTTCCTCATCATCCAGAATCATTCGATTGAGATACTGATAGGCGGCAGATTTTAAGTCATAGCGCTGATCACCAGGACTCAATAGATAGGTGGCAATATAGGTATCAAAGGCTTCGTTAACTTCACAAATGCCGTTTTTATGAAAAATATGAATCAGGTTCTTTAAATCCTGGCTAACCAGTGCGATTGTTTTCATATTGGGCAAATTTTTGAGCTTATCAAAAAATTTCAAGTTTACAACCGCCGCGGAATTAAGGTAGTAATAGCTCGTTTCAATTCCAAGGGCAAAATAAATCTGGGTATCCTCTTGATGATAATATATGATCACTTCTGCGGCGTTTGCCATTTTATTAAACAATTCATCCATTTCAGCAGCCGTTTTTATCCAACGAAAGTCAAGGCATTTTTCGATGGTTTCCACTGTATCGGTTGCATCTATTTTTGATAATAATGTATTAAATTCCAATTCCTTGAGCAATGCAATGCTTTCTGGATTAAAAATATCGTGAAAGCTCAGTTCTTCAAAGTCTCCCTGCCAGGGAACGTCCCGTTTTATGGTTCCCAACATCCGACTCATAAAAGCATCATCTTTTCCAGCGATGATTTTTTCCTTTTGCTTACCTTTTTGATCGTCAATGTGATCATAGATCGCTTCCAGATTTCCATATTGCTGAATCAATTTGATCGCTGTTTTTTCGCCAATTCCCGCAATTCCGGGAATATTGTCCGATTTATCACCCATCAGCGCTTTTAAATCAATCAGATCCGGGGGTGTCAAACCATACTGATTTTGTACCCAGGCTTCATCAACTTCTTCCAATTGAGATATTCCTTTTTTAGTATACAAGACCTTAATTTGCGGCCCCACTAACTGAAAAGCATCCCGATCGCCGGTGATGATTTCTGTTTTGATCCCTTTTTCAGCTCCGATGGTAGCCAATGTGCCAATAATATCGTCAGCTTCATAACCCTCCAGCTCAACAATGGCAATGTTCATTTTTCTTAGTAGCTCTTTTAAAATTGAAAACTGTTCCGCCAGAAGCTCTGGCATATTGAGACGTCCGCCCTTATAGTCGTCATAAGCCAGATGTCTGAAGGTTGGCCCCTTAAGGTCGAAGGCAATCCCTAAATAATCCGGTTTATATTCATCTTGAATTTTAACTAATATATTAACAAAACCATAAATGGCATTTGTCGGCACGCCCTTGGAATTTGACATTTCCCGGATAGCATAAAAGGTTCGGTAAAAAAGACTGTTCCCATCGATTAAGATACTTTTCATTTGATCTCGCTTTCTCTTTCTTTACTCTCAATAATACAAATATAGTTATTATACCAAAAGTATTGACGATTGAACATTGAATAAATTGAAAAGCTTCACTTGACAATTATTATTGTCAGAGTTATACTGTTTTTGACAATAATAGTTGTCATCATGACATTTATTATTGTCAAAACAATTATGGGCTCTGGAGGTGCCATTGTGGGATTGAAGAATCGCTTGAAGGAATATCGTGCGCGCGATAATCTGAACCAGTCAGATTTGGGAAAAATGGTCGGCACATCCCGACAAACAATCAGTCTGATTGAACGGGGTGACTATTCCCCATCTGTTATTTTGGCTCTAAGAATCGCTAAAGTATTTGGAACAACCGTTGAAGAACTATTTTTATATGAAGAGGAGTAAACAATGAAAATACAAAAACAGACACTAAAATTTTTTATCGCCATCATCGTCTCATCACTGATTGGCGGATTATTGGGTTGGTTCATTATTCATTTTGAAACCGCAATCTTCCACGGTTTATTAAACTTTCAAAATTTGATCTTGCATAACAATTTATACATTCAATTCTTTATCTTTGGATTATGCGCATTGCTGATACTAATTATCTTCTTCTCAGTAAAACATAAATTAAATCGTCTCGATCCTAATGATGATGCCCTTTTTGATCAGATTGATCATCAGCTTGGTGTTTTACTTCCGCTAATTTCGGCAACCATGATCAGTGGATTTTGTCTCTTCGGAATCACCGTTACTAATGCCCTGAATGAACCTGTACTTATTGGTCTGATTCTATTTTTACTCAATACATCGTTTGCTTTAATCATGATGGTTCTTACGATAAAATTGACAAAAGTTTTGTATCCCGAGAAAAAAGGCAACCCACTCGATTTTAACTTTGACAAAGAATGGATCAAAAGTTGTGATGAAGCTGAAAAATTTGTGATTTACAAGGCGTCCTATCGTTGCTACCAACTCATGAATTTTGTTTACTGCGGTGTTATGACATTGTGTCTGCTCATTTCCATTGCAGTTAATATTGGCATCTTTCCTTATTTACTGATTGGGTTTTTATGGATTACTCAAACTCTGGTTTATGCTAGATCTGCCAACCGATTTCAGCATGGACAGCTGGACAATGTCCAATAATTTCACTAAAGTAATATAATTTTTATAGGAGTTGCCAACAATGAAGAAAATTTTAGCCAAAGCCCAGTGTGAAGGATGGACCTATCTTGAACAAGGTCTTGTTTGCGGAAATCGAATGGAGTTTATCAAAAACGAAAAACGAATTGGTATCACCCTTAATCCGGCTACTTATCAATTGACAAATATGTCACCGTCGCAAATGCAAGTTGTAATGAAGGCTGATGCCTTATATTCAGGAAATGATCCCATTGTAGCCAAAATCCGAAACCTATCCTTTGAAGATCAAACCAATCTAACTGGGGTCGCCCGAGAAATATTTTTACTGATTTGTGAAGAAGAATAACACACCAAAAACCGCATTTCTATTTTGCATCTTTTATCTAAAAAGTACCGTTTTGAAACGATCATCAAAACGGTACTTTTAGTTTATCGACAATTTTTAGTTATTTTATTGAGTTCTACGATCTATTCTTTAAAAGCTCATAATAAAAGGGATTTTAATGATTAATCACCTTATTCAGTTCGCCCTGAATCTCATTCATCAAATAATCAGTATAGGGGATTTCCGTAAAGAGACGTCCTTCCTGATAGGGTTTAAGGGCGGTTTCACCGGTTTCGGTTTGCAGGCCGTTGAGCAGTTCACCGACGCCCACATTTCTGAAGGCATCATGAGTTTCCCCAATGGCTTTTAAAATCTTGCCCGGACAGGCGGATCCCAGATCGGTTGAGAGAATATCCGCGATGGCCTGAGCCATTTTCAGATTACTCAGTTCCAGGGGATTGTCCACAGCTTCTTTTACTTTTAGTAACCGTCCTTCGGTATTGACAAAGGTGCCACTCACTTCCGGGAAGGCCAGGGCTGGCAGCACCACGTCAGCTTTCTGAGCGGCATCTGTCAGATGAGTATCCTGCACCATTAAAAAGTCATAGCCACTTAAGTCAGCATTGGGATCTTCACCAAAAAGCAGCAGCGCTTTGGCATCGGCCAGAACTTCCGGGGTATTGGTCACCCCAAGGGCAGTGAGTCCCCGGCTGTTGTTCTTAACAGCCACTCTGAAGATACCGCTGCGTCTGCCGTCTGTTTTGCCCAATAGCGCCAGTATATCGCCGACCAAAGCGCATGCTTCTTCCGTGATATACTTATCACCCAGTACCACCACCAGGTTTTTGGCATTGACCAGACCTTCGCCGATAATCTGGGCTTCGTCACCGATGTCAAAGTCTTCCAGGGATGCTTTTAACTGCTCCAGATTGTTGAGATTAGTGTTGATGGTTCCGTTTTCCAGCACATACTTGGTAATTTCTCCCAAAAACTCCAGATCCTCGCATTCGGTGATAAACTCATCGGCGATGTGATCATAACCGCTTTCCAGATGGTTTATGACAAAAATACTGGCGCCGTTTTTTGATGCCTGGGTGAGCTTATACTTGACAATCGGGTTGTTGACCGGCAGCATACCCAGGACCAGAATGGTATCGGCGGTCACAATGGCGTTCATATCCCGGATCTGATAATCACTCTTGAGAACGTCTTTCGCACCATCATGACGGTTGCTGAAACTGAAGGTTTCCGCCCGGAGCACTGCCGCCAGCCGGGTGAAGGTATGGATTTCTTCGTTGGTATATTTGGGTGAAATCCCCATCTTCACAGCATTAGCACCATAGCGGGCGGCAATACTCTGGGATTTTTTGGCAATGGCAACCAGGGCATCATACCAGGTGGCTTCGATAAGCTCGCCTTGTTTGTTGCGAATCAGCGGAGTGGTGATGCGATCGCCCCACTGCACCAGGTTGGTGCCGAAGCGGCCCCGACCGCACATGACCCCCTGGTTGATCTCCTGATGGTTTTTCCGGGGAATCGCTTTAATAATGGTATCACCCTTGGATTCAATAATAATCTGGCAACCGGCAGAGCAGTAACCGCATGTGGATTCGGTTTTATCAGTATCCAGCGGGATCTGTTTAATGCCGGTGAGACCTTCTCTTAAGGCGCCGGTGGGACAGACCGAGATACACAGGCCGCAGCTGACACAGCCGGTGTCTTTTAGTGGTTGGCGCAGGGCTGGTTCGACAATGGTTTCAAAGCCCCGATCAACCAGACCCAGAGCCTGGACGCCGACGATTTCATCGCAGACCCGGACGCAGAGACCACAGGTGATGCACTTGCTGTTATCCCGGATGACAAAGGGGTGGTCGTCCTGAATTTTTGCTTCCGGATTCTTTCCTTTGAAGCGGTCGGGTTTGACCGCATATTCGTTGGCATAGGCCACCAGCTTACACTCAAAATAATCCTGGCAGCCGCACTCGAGGCACCGTTTGGCTTCTTCCACGGCCTGGAGTGGGGTATAGCCTTCGACGACTTCGAGGAAGTTGTCGTTGCGTTCTTCCGGTGCCAGATGAGTCATTGCCGGCCGTTTATTTTTCTTGATGCTTTCGAGGTAATCCTGATCGACGACTTCCCGGGTAACATAATAGGGTTCATGGTAGGCAATGGTTTCACCGTTTAAGTAGCCTTCAATAAAGGGCACGGCTTTTTTGGCATCGCCAACGGCTTTGATGACAATGGAAGCGCCGCTGTTGATGCAGTCACCACCGGCAAAAACGCCCTCCAGATTGGTGCGGAAGGTCTGTTCATCGGCCAGCACGGTATTCCATTTGGTCAGCGTCAGGCCATTTTCGCCGCCAATCCCATCCGGGTTGATGCCCTGGCCAATGGCCAGAATCAGGGTATCAATGTCAAGAATCTCTTCTTCACCGGGAATCGGGATCGGGCTGCGGCGGCCGCTGGCATCGGGCTCGCCAAGGGCCATTTTCTGAAGCCGGATTTTAACAATCTGGCCGTCATCGCCTTTGATGACTTCAATGGGGTTGGTCAGATTTTTAAAGATCACCCCTTCTTCTTCGGCTTCGATGATCTCGATTGCTTCGGCCGGCATTTCGGCTTTGGTGCGGCGGTAGATATTATAGACTTCCTTGGCGCCTAAACGGATGGCAGTCCGGCAGGCATCCATGGCGGTGTTGCCGCCGCCGACAATGGCGACTTTTTTACCGAGAACGATGGGTTCGTTATTGGCCACCTGCCGCAGCAGTTCAATTCCGCCGATGACACCGGTAGCGTCGATACCTTCGCATCTTAGTCCGGAACTGGTCCAGGCGCCTAATGCGACGTAGACGGCGTCATGGCTGTTGCGGATGGTGTCAAAGGGGATATCGGTACCGACCCGGGTGTTGTTTTTAAAGACCACCCCCATGTCTTCAATCAGTCCCACTTCTTCGTCAACCACGCCTTTGGGCAGTCGGTATTCAGGAATCCCGTAACGCAGCATCCCACCCATTTTGGGCATGGCGTCATAAATGGTCACGGCATGACCGGACTGGATCAGGTAATAGGCAGCGGTGAGTCCGCCGGGGCCGCCGCCGATAATCCCGATGGATTTTCCAGTGTCTTTGGCAATTTCCGGTACAAACATCGCATGGGTCATATCAAAGTCAGAGGCAAAACGTTTGAGCCAGGCAATCGAGATGGGCTCATCGACTTCCCCCCGGCGACAGGCGGTTTCACAGGGGTGGGGGCAGACCCGGCCAATGGCTCCGGGCAAGGGTAATTGTTCTTTGATCAGTTTTAAAGCTTCGGAAAATTCGCCGTTGGCAATTAGGCCGACGTAACCCTGACAGTCGGTGGTGCCGGGACAGGCCCTTTTACAGGGGGCAACGCAGTCGCCGATGTGTTTAGATAATAGCAGTTCCAGATTGGTTTTGCGGGATTCAATAACCCGGGGAGTCCGGGTGTTGACCACCATGTTGTCGCTGATTTCGGTGGCACAGGCTTTCAGGATTTTGGGAATCCCCTGCACCTCCACCACACAGAGTCCGCAGGATCCGTAGATGTCCAGACGTTCGTCATAGCACAGGGTGGGAATCTCGATTGCGTTTTCCCGGGCGACTTCCAAAATGGTTTGACCGGAAGTCCCGGTGACTTCTCTTCCATCGATGTTCAGTTTAAATTTTTTCATTCTCCCACTCCTTTCTAGTCGATGATGACGGAATCAAATTTACAGACCGTATAACATTTGCCGCACTTGATACAAAGTTCCTGATTAATCTCATGGACTTTTTTCTTTTCGCCGGTAATGGCGTCTACCGGACAGTTCTTCTTACAGGCACCGCAGCCCACACATTTTTCAGGATCAATGGTGTAGGTCAGAAGCGGCTTGCAGCTTTTGGCGGTACATTTATGATGGTAAATATGATCCTCATATTCGTTCCGGAAATATTTGATGGTGGTCAGTACCGGGTTGGGAGCGGTCTGACCGAGGCCGCACAGGGAACCGTCTTTGATCTTGTAACAGAGTTCTTCAAGCAGTTCGATGTCGCCGTCTCTTCCTTCACCTGCTGTAATCCGGTTGAGGATTTCCAGCATCCGGGTGGTACCCACCCGACAGTAGGTACATTTGCCGCAGGATTCTTTACAGGTAAAATCGAGGAAGAATCGGGCCATGTCCACCATACAGGTGGTTTCGTCCATGACCACCATCCCGCCGGAGCCCATGATGGCACCAGTTTTGGTGATTTCAGCGTAGTCGATCTGGGTATCGAGTAAACTGGCGGGGATACATCCGCCGGAGGGCCCCCCCATTTGCACGGCTTTAAAGGCTTTATCCTGTTTAATTCCACCACCGATATCAAAAATAACATCTCTTAAGGTCAATCCCATGGGGATCTCCACCAGACCGCCTTTTCTGACCTTGCCGGTCAGGGCGAAAACTTTGGTTCCTTTGCTCTCTCTGGTGCCCAGAGCGGCATAGGCGTCGCCGCCGTTACGGAAGATCCAGGGCACATTGGCAAAAGTTTCGACGTTGTTGATGTTGGTGGGTTTGTTCCAGTAGCCTTTCTGGGCCGGAAAGGGTGGTTTTAAACGGGGCATGCCCCGTTCCCCTTCCAGTGAGGCGATCAGGGCGGTTTCTTCGCCGCAGACAAAGGCGCCAGCGCCAGCTTTGATCCGCAGGTCGAAGTCGAACCCGGTGTCGAAGATATTTAAGCCGAGATAGCCTTTTTCCCGGGCCTGGTCGATGGCCTTCTGCAAACGGACAATGGCCAGGGGATATTCGGCCCGGACGTAAACAACGCCTTCGCTGGCACCGATGGCTTTGGCCCCGATTAACATCCCTTCAATCAAAGCATGGGGATCGCTTTCAAGCACGGACCGATCCATAAAGGCGCCGGGGTCGCCTTCATCGGCGTTACAGACCATATATTTGGTGGTTCCGGGGGATTTCCGGGCGGCGTCCCATTTGAACCAGGTGGGGAAACCGGCCCCGCCCCGGCCCTTTAAACCGGCAATCTTGACGGTTTCGATGATGGCTTCCGGGGTCAGCTCGGTCAGACATTTCCGGGCGGCCAGGTAGCCGTCAACGGCCAGATAGTCGTCAATCCGTTCGGGATCGATGATCCCGGAGTTGCGCAGCACAATCCGTTTCTGTTTGCCAATCATGGTCAGGTCATCCTGAGAGATCTGTAAATCCGTCAGTTCTTTTTGGGCAACCACGTAGTCGTCAATAATCCGCCGGGCATCGTCGGTGGTGACGTTGACAAAGGTCACCTTGTTGCCAGCATCGTCAACCACGTCAACAATGGGTTCCAGGTAACAGGTGCCGATACATCCGGTTTGTTCAACGGACAGCTCCAGACCCTTTTCGGCGATGATGGTTTCAAATGCGCTCTGTACCTTGTGGGCGCCGGCGGCAATGCCGCAGCTGCCTGATCCGATAATAATTTTCATGCCGTCACCTCCTGGATGCTGGTCTCTGAATCAGTCCCTTCATTACTGGCTTTTTCTTTTAACTCGGCCAGAATATGAGTGGCCTTTTCTTTGGTCAGCTGACCATAGGTATCGTCGTTGATCATCATTACAGGAGATAAACTGCAACACCCCAGACAGGCCACGTTGTTCAGGGTAAACAGACCATCGGCGGTGGTTTCGCCTTCCTTAATCTTGAGATAGTCCATCACCGCTTCTTCCACCAGTTTGGAGCCGTTGACATGACAGGCAGTCCCCTGACACAGCATGATCAGGTATTTCCCGACCGGCTCGAAACGGAACTGGGTGTAAAAGGTGGCCACCCCGTAAACCTTGGCAATACTTATGTGGGTTTCGGCTGCGATATGACGCATCAGCTCCACCGATAAAAAACCATAAAGTTCCTGAGCTTTTTGTAGGATCGAAATCAGACTTCCGGGAATATCAGCATAACGATCCAACACTGGGTTTAGTTCAGTGAAGGGATTTGTTTTTTCCCCGTGACAGCCGCATCCACAATTATGCTCATGTTCGTTTGTTTCATGACTCATATAATAAACTCCTTTCAAATTCGGCTAATGAATTATTTCAGTAATTGATAGTCTTCATAATTATACACTTTTTGACAAGTAAAAAATTGTATATTTTTTCATAATTTAAGTAAAATAACAAAAAAACAAAAGAACCAGAACGGTTACGAACCGCTGAAATTAATTCCAGCGGTTCGATAGCATGTTTTGTTCATAATTATTTTGATTTTTATTAATGGGATAATATTTTCCCTCCACGTTGTAAACCGGTATCCCCAGATCGGACAAACTCTAAAATTCCATAGGGCTCAACCATTTCAAAGAAGCCTTCGATTTTATAGCGTGTGCCGGTAATTTCAATAACCAAACTTTCTCTGGCAACATCGACGATATTAGCCCGGAACATATTGGCAATTTCAACAATTTGAGATCGGGTCGTGTCATCAGCCTTCACCTTAATAAAAACCAACTCTCTGATAATGGCTTCATCCGGTTTTAGCTCAATAACGGTAATTACATCAATGAGTTTGTTTAATTGCTTTTTAATTTGGGTTAAAATTTGATCATCTCCGGTCACCGTAATGGTAATCCGGGAAAGTTCAGCATTTTCGGTGGTTCCGACTGTCAGACTGTCAATATTATAACCACGTCTCGCAAAGAGACCTGAAATGCGGCTTAAGACACCAAAATTATTTTCTACCAATAATGATAAACAGGTTTTTTTCTCCATTGTCACTCTCCCTATATCCTTATGAAATCAGGATGAACCTGACATTGAATCAAGGTTGGACCCTGATGCTTGATTACTTCCGGGAGCACCTTGTTAAAGTCAGCGTTTTTATCAACCTTAAAACTTTTGATGCCATAGGCTTCGGCCAGTTTCATAAAATCAATATCGAAATTAATATCCGTTCCACTATAATGACCTTTACCATAGTTATCAAACTGCAGCTGTCGCACCATTCCCAACTTTGTATTGGTAATCAGAATAATATTGACATTCAGCTGATGTTCGGCTATTACTCCCAGTTCACCCATACTCATCTGGAAACTGCCATCTCCACAGACGATAAATATTTCCTTAGGTTTGTCCAAGGTTGCAAAAGCGGCGCCGCAGGCAGCCGGGATACTATAGCCCATGGTTCCCAACCCACCAGAAGTATAGTATCTGCGGTTTTTAATAATCCGATAATACAGAGCAGACCAGATTTGATTAAGTCCGACGTCACCCACAACGGTGGCATTATCTGAAGTCATTTCCGACATATCTTTAAACAAAATCTTCGGGTTAATCAAATCGCTACATGGCGGATCAGCATCGTAAACCAGCGGGTTCTCGCTGCGAATTGTTTCAATTTCAGCCAACCAACCAGCATGGTCACCAACGGTATCTTTTTGAACCAGTTCGGACAATACCGTTTTGGCATCTCCGACAATCGGGATATTTGTTTCCATATTTTTTCCAATTTCTGCCGGGTCGATATCAATATGAACAAAATCAGTATCCTTTTCAAATTTTGTCAACTGCGATGTCGCGCGATTCGACATTCGTGCCCCAATATTGATGATTAAATCGGCACCATTCATTACCACATTGGAATACTTATAGCCGTGGCTACCAACGATTCCGCAATATAACGGATGATCTTCTGGAAACCCACCAATCCCCATTAGCGAAGTAATTACGGGTATATTGTTCTTTTCTGCAAAGGCTAGTAGTTCTGTTTGTGCATTTCCCAGAACAACGCCACCACCAGCATAAATAACCGGCTTTGTCGCTTCTTTTATCTTTTTTATTGCCCGCTTAATTTGTCCACTGTGACCATTGAGATTCGGCTTGTACCCCATAATGTCAATTTTGTCATAGGTGAGTCCGGTTTTGACATTCTCCAGTTGAACATCTCGGGGAATATCGATGAGAACCGGTCCTGGTCGGCCTGTCGAAGCAATATGAAAAGCCTCTCGAATGATTCTGGGGATATCCGCAGCATTTTGAACCAAATAACTATGTTTTGTAAAGGGAGCGGTTGCACCGGTGATATCTGCCTCCTGGAAGGCATCTGTTCCGATGAGGGCCCGATCCACTTGACCGGTAATGGCAACAATGGGAATCGAATCAAGGTAAGCGGTTGCAATACCGGTTACTAAATTGGTTGCCCCAGGACCTGATGTTGCCAAACATACACCGACACGCCCAGATTCTCTGGCATATCCACTCGCATAATGCGGCGCTGTCTGTTCGTTTCGCACTAAAATATGTTTGATTGGAGATGTTCTAAATGCTTCATAGAGAGGCAGGAGGGCACCTCCGGGATAACCAAACACAAACTCAACATTTTCTCGTTCAAGACATTTTAAAATTAATTTTGATGCTAACAGTGGAATCACTCCCTTTTTAAGTATTTCCGATTATCTTATTAAAATTTAGACATTTTGTCAATGTCTTTTTTCTCACATGAAGAAAATATTTTTGTATGAACGTATCGATACATTAATTATTTTTATAAATGGTCATCTTTCCCAATAACGGGGTTTTAACAGAAATAGCACCTACCGGACACATTTCCTGACAGCAATAGCAACGAATGCAGCGATTATAAAAATATAAAGGATATTTTCTGCGCTTTCGCTCCACAATCCGGATGGCTTTTTTCTCAACCGGACAACTCGCTTCACAAATCCCACAACCGATGCATTTTTCTTTATCAACGACTGGCTTTTGTATGATGAAATCCTGAATCGGCTTTAATACCGAAAGGGTCGAAGGCTCTCCTTCACTGACAGGAATCCGAACTACATCGAATTCAGGATTGTAAAACTGTTCAAATGGTTCTCCCAGAATTTCAATATTTTCTTCACTCCAATACCCCAGTTCCATTTCTTCTCCAAAAGTAATGGTCGGTATATAGGTCGGATCGAGATTGATCATTCTGGCAAAAGTCGCATCCAGGGCCACTGGGTCGTCTGATACCAGCAATACCTTCATTGGCACCGGATTACCCGAGGCCGGTCCATTTCCCTCCATTGCAACAATTCCATCCATAACAAAAAGTCGTAATTTGGGAATCAGATACCGGTTTAAATCCACCAGCATTTTTGAAAAACTTTGGACATTCGGATAGTGTGCATGTGACATGCCTTTGTTTAAACCATATACGCAGCCGAATTGATTTTTGATGGCCCCAGTAATCCGGGTTAACCCATGCGTCTTCATTTTCGGAAGGCTAATGATTGCATCACTTTCCAAAACACCCTGGGCGATTTCAAATTTCTTAGTTCCGATACCCAGCAAAAAATCCATTTGCTGTCCATGACTAAATTCTTTCAATGGTATTTCATAATTCGCTGCGATAGCGGCGAGACCACTCTCTTTCGCGGCCCCCCCGGGAGCGCCGAAACCAGGTGAATCACCAAAGGAAATGCGGTTACAATTTGCTTCTTTGAGTAGTCGGATCATTGCTTCAAATACCGCCGGATGGGTGGTTATAGCAGCATCCGGGGTTTTTCCTCTTAGTAAATTGGGTTTGAGTAAAATCCGCTCCTGTTCGTTTACAAATTGTCCGATTCCGCCGAGAAGTTCAATGGCAGCTTTCAGTTTTTCATAAACCAGTTCGTTATCATAGGATTCGCAGCCCATAATAACAACCCGGGATTTTTTATTTTCCATTTTTCTCAATGCCTCTTTCCGTTATTTTGATTTTTTTCTCTTTTAATAATTTACCCACTGCGCGTTTAAAAGAACTCTTACTCATATTAAATTCTTTTTTTATTAGATACGCATCGGTTTTATCATTATACGGTAAGAAACCTTGACTTTCATTTAATTTTGTGAGAATGGCAACAGCATCTTTTGGAATTTCTTTATAGGCTTTTTTATTGGGGCTCAAAACCAGCTTTCCGTCATTTCGAATTTCAGAAACGCGGGCGTGAACTTTTTCCCCGCAATGAATGTCTGAGTTTGCATCCTTTATTAATATCAGCCCATGATATAAATTATCGATGGCCACAAAGGCGCCTATTTCTGGATTGATCTGATAAACATAGCCTTCAATCCAATCGCCTACCTTGTAAGGTGCATCAACTTTCAGTAGCGGATAAATTTTCATCGTTGCACATAAGCGATCACTTTTATCGGTATACAGATTAACCAGATAATCCCGGCCTTTTTGAACCTTGACCGTTTGCTCATTGTATGGCAATAACAGATCTTTTTCCAGACCCCAGTCCAGAAAAGCGCCAACTTTGGTAATATCTGCGACCTTAAGTGCTGCGAATTCACCTATTTGAATCTTGGGTTCCCGGGTTGTCGATATCAGCCGATCCTTTGAATCCCGGTAGATAAATACATCGATCTGATCCCCAGCCCGGCTGTTCTTTGGCACTTCTTTTTCTGGCAGCAAGACGACATCCGTTGTATCAAATCCATCTGAAAGATATGCTCCAATGGGTGTTATCCGTTCGATGGTCAATGTTTGTACTTTTCCTATTTCTATCATTTTCTTTACCTCATTTATTTAGTAGCCAGGCACAAAAAAGGCCGTGTTCATCACACAACCCTTGCCTTGCCAATTATTTCATGTTTTTTAATTCTCGTCGATTCTGTTCAATTTGATCGTTCATTTCTTTTAACTGTATCTGAAAACTATAAAGCAGTTTGTCAGCATAGTTTTGTGTTCCAGTTTTTAAAGCCTTTGCACTCATATTCGCATTTCTCATAATTTCATTGGCATTGGCTGTCGCTGTTTTCGTTATCTCATTCGTATCAATCAATTCTCTTAATCTTTTTTCAGCCTCCGCTTTAATATGATCCGCTTCACTTTGGGCTGCAAAAATAATCTTTTTACGCTCTGCTACGATTTTTTTTGCCTCTGCCAATTCTTCTGGCAATGAATCTCTTATTTCATCAATAATCTCTATTACTTCTTCAGGATTTACTAACGCTTTAGATGAAAAGGGAAGCGTGTTTCCTTTTTCCACGACTTCTTCTAATTCTGCTAATAAGTCAAGTACCCTCATTTCATACATCCTTCCTCATACTTCTTTTGTATCGCTTTTTCAACGTTTTGGGGGAGAAAATCGGACACGTCTCCCTGATATTTAACAAGTTCTTTTACTAAAGTCGAGCTTAAATATGAATGCTTATTGCTCGTTATCATAAAAAAAGTTTCAATCTCATTATCAAGATGCTTATTGGTCAATGCCATTTGAAATTCATATTCAAAATCCAAAAAAGCCCGAAGCCCCTTGACAATAATATTGGTGTTTCGCATTCTGACATAATCAATCAAGAGCCCATCATAGAAATCAACCTCAACGTTTTCGATGCCGTCAAGACAATCTTTAATTAGCGCCACCCGCTCCTCACAGTTAAAAAGATAGTTTTTGCTGCTGTTAATCATCACACAAACTATCACTTTATCAAATATTTTTGTAGCTCGTTCAATCATGTCGAGATGACCTTTGGTTATGGGATCAAAACTCCCGGGGTAAACTGCAATTTTTGTGCTCATAATTCTCCCTAGAATAATAACTAATTGTCGTGATACCGTATTTTTTTGACTTGTAACACGTCAACTTATTTTTTACTAATGGCATTATAACAGATTTTTCTGTTTCAATCACTAATTTTCCTTTTTCAGAAAGAATTTCTTTTTCAGAGATCATTTCCAGCAAGTGATAAATCTCATCAACCTGACAATACGGTGGATCCACAAAGATAATGTCGCACAGAATCTTATTCCGCGCCAGCATTTCCACCCCACTTTGTGCCGACTGATTAAAGACCCGGGCACGCTTCTCATATCCCAGCAACTGAATATTTTTTGATGTTATTTGTATGCTCTCACTGGAGAGATCAAAAAAGTACGCCGACTCCACACCCCGGCTCAGTGCTTCCAGGCCCATCGCCCCCGTGCCCGAAAACAAGTCAATAAAAACCGCTGCCTCCCGCACCTCATTCTGAAGACTGTTAAAAACGGCCCCTTTGATTTTGTCAGCTGTTGGTCTAATTCTGTCCCCACTGATGGTTGTTAATTTCTTACCGCGTTTTTCACCGGCAATTATTCGCATTTTGCCTCCTAAGTTAATGATATATCTGCTATATCAATGTAAAATGACTTCAGCACGTCGTTTTTAAATGTCATCATTTCCTGATTGTGGGATTCAAAAATGAGCTCTGCAATTTCCTTGGTTCGCTTTATCAGGGCCAATTCTTCAGTGGGATTAAGCAAGCCGAGTTTTGGCAAGCCATGCTGTTTAAATCCAAAATAGTCACCCGGCCCTCTTAACTTGAAATCTTCATCCGCAATCTTTCGGCCGTTGCGATTATTGACAATCACCTTCATTCGGGCCAATGTATCGTCGCTTTTAGAATTGGTAACCAGAAAACAATACGACTGATGATTTCCGCGTCCCACCCGGCCCCGCAGCTGATGAAGCTGAGATAATCCAAATCGTTCAGCACTGAGAATCACCATTGTGCTGACATTAGGAACATCGATGCCAACCTCGATAATACTGGTTGCCACCAGACAATCAATCCTGCCCTGGTTGAATGCCTGAATGATTGATTCTTTTTCTTCGCTTTTGAGACGACCGTGGAGGCATGCCATCCGATATTTGGGATCAATTTTTTGCAGTAATTCCAAATATACAGACTCTGTATCCCGAACTGCTTCCAGTTCTTCCGAAGCCTCAATAAAAGGGCATATCACAAAAGACTGCCGTCCCTTTGACATTTCGTCCTGAACAAAACCCAGGATCTTATGCAGGGATGCTTCATTATAACAGTAAGTCTTGATCGGTTTCCGTCCTTTTGGAAGCTTATCAATGTAAGATACCGATAAATCGCCGTAGAGGATCAACGCCAATGTCCGAGGGATCGGCGTCGCACTCATAACCATGGTGTGGGGTTGGTTACCCTTTGATGATAACTGACTCCGCTGTTTAACCCCAAAACGATGCTGTTCATCCGTGATTACCAGCCCCAGATTGTAATACGCCACCGATTGCTGAATCAGGGCATGGGTACCGATAATCACCGACACCTGACCTAGAGCAACCTGTTTTAGTATTTCACGTCTTTCTTTGGCTTTGAGACTACCAGTAACCACTGCCACGGTTACACCGGTATTTTTTAACAGTTCCTTAAAGCTGCGCCCATGCTGCTGTGCCAATATTTCGGTGGGCGCCATATAAGCCGTCTGGTAACCATTTTGCGCCATCAGACAGGCAGCGATCACAGCAATTACTGTTTTTCCGGAGCCGACATCCCCCTGAACCAGCCGATTCATCACCTGACCATTCTTTAAATCGGCAACCATATCGTCGATTACCAAACGCTGGCTGGCAGTCAAATCGTATGGCAAGCTGTTTACAAATGGTTCCAAACCGGTAAACAGATTAATATCAATTTCTGAATATCTTTTTTCCCTGGCACTGGACATGATCCCCATGTTTATTTTCAAGGCCTCATTGAATTTGAGTCGTTGAATTCCTAAAATGACATCTTCTGCCTTGTCAGGAAAATGAATTGCTTTTAATGCGCTCTTCATATCAAGTAGATTTTCCCCAGAACGGATCACTTCCGGCATTGATTCAGGAATCTCCAGACTATCACAAAAGATCTCTTTGAGTGCTTTCGGGATAAAACTCCCAGGAACACCCTGAATAGTTCGGTAAACTGGTGTCAGTTCAAAAAAAACACCGGGATTACTGGCCTTTACAAATTGAGGATTGGTGATCTTTATGCTCCCATAGCCTTTTTTGATCCTGCCATAAAAATAATAGTCCTGATTCTCCTGAAAGGTATGTTTCAAATAGGGTTGGTTGAAAAATACCGCCGACAGTTTTTTATTCTCCCATAGCAATGGTAACGAAAAAATCGAAAGATTTCCCCGAATCCGCTGAACCCGGCCCGTATCTAAAACCGTCGCTTTGAGAGAAATTTCCTGATCCTCAAAAAAGTGCTCCGGGTCCCCAAAAACGCTACGGTCAATATATTTTTTAGGATAATAAGACAAAAGATTACCTACCGTCTTGATTCCAACCTTTGCCAGTGCTTCGCTACGTTTGGGTCCCACCCCTTTAACTTTATCCAGCGAATCTTCCCATTTCATGGCTTTTCCTCGTGATACTTTATAAATAATTGCGAATTGATATTACTCCACCGAGACAATATAATAATATAGTGGTTGCCCACCATAATGCATTTCCACATCACATTCCTCGAAACTGTCTGCCAGCTCAGCAGCCAGGATGTGGGCATCTTCTTCCGAAACATCCTTTCCATAGTAAATTGATATCAGCTCACTTTCCTCATCAACCATATCGCTTAGCAGTTCTTCAGTGACTTCTTTAATACTCTTTCCTGTAAATTTGATTTCCCCTCCGGTTATCCCAATTACATTTGATTTTTTTATTTTAAGACCATTAATTTTGGTGTCTCTGACAGCATAAGTGACTTCTCCGGTCACCACATGATTAATGACTTCCGACATGGTTGCTACATTCTCTTGCGGACTTGTCTCTGGCGAAAATGCCAGCATGGCAGCGATGCATTGAGGAATATTTTTAGCGGCAATTACGTGAACCTGTTTATCTGAAATTTCACTGGCCTGCTTAGCCGCCATAATAATATTGCTGTTGTTGGGGAAAATAAAAATGGTTTCAGCATTTAATTTATCCACTTCATTCAAAAAATCCTGAGTACTGGGATTCATCGTCTGACCTCCTGAAATAACCCGGGTCACACCAAGATCTTTGAATATTTTAGTTAATCCATCACCCGGAGAAACAGCGATAAAACCATAGGGTATCTGTGCTTCATCCGGTTTGCTTCCCTTGGCGGCAAACTGCTCGCGCATGTTATCAATTTTAATCCGAATCAGGCTTCCAAGACTGCCCGCCCGTTCCAATGCCAGACCTGGGTTATCCGTGTGTAAGTGAACCTTGATGATGGCATCATCCTTAACAACAACCACGCTGTCACCAAGTGTATTCAGATATGCTCTCAAATCGCTTTCATCTATTTCTGCAGCTCCCTGGATAATAAACTCTGTGCAATAACCGAATGTAATATCTTCCGGCTTCATGTGGGAGTCATCCACAAACTTATCCAGATTACTTGGCTTGATCTCCAGTTCCACACCCAATTCTTCGTTTAGAAGTGCCTTGAGAGCACCTTCGACAATACAAATCAGCCCTTGGCCGCCAGCATCAACCACACCAGCTTCTTTTAACACTGGAAGCATATCCGGAGTTTTATCCAGAGTAACCCGACCATGATGAATAACATCTGCGATAAAGCTTTCCAAGTTGTCATAAGCTTCGTATTTCGCCATGGCGAACTCACCCATTTCCCGGGCTACGGTGAGAATTGTCCCTTCCGTGGGTTTCATTACCGCCTTATAGGCCACATCAGCCGCCAACTTTAAAGCCCCCGCCAATGAAACAATATCCAGATCTTCCTGGGTTTTACAACCTTCAGCAAAACCTCTTAGCAACTGCGAGAGGATAACACCCGAATTTCCCCGAGCCCCAATTAAAGCCCCCGATGAAGCCGATTTGGCTACACTGTAGACATTCACTTTTTCAATCTTGTCAAACTCTGAAACAGAATGATTAAAGGTAAGTGACATATTGGTTCCTGTATCGCCATCCGGCACTGGAAATACATTGAGTTCATCAACAATTCGTTTATTTATTTCAAGATTTTTTGCCCCATAACGAAACATTTTTATGAGCATTTCACCGTCTATTGTCTGGGTTTTCATTCTGTCCTCCATTTACACACGCACGCTTACAACATTTACAGAAATGCGTTTGACTTTTAAACCGGTTTCTTTTTCCACCCGATATTTAACATTAGATATGATATTTTCAGCAACAACTGAAATTTTAATGGCATACTCCACAATAACATAAAGATCAATCACTAATCGATCATCTTCGATGATTACACCAACACCTTTGTTCGCCTGGTCACCTGAGAGAATCTCAATCAAACCATCTTTTCCCCGTTTATGAGCCATCCCCACCAGACCATAGCATTCCATGGCTGCGTTTCCAGCGATATCCGCAATTGCTTTTCGGGTAATATCAATATATCCTAACTCATTATTTATTTTCATCGAATTGCTCCTTCTATTATTATCTCTCTATTTTACATAATAATTCGACTTAAGTCAAAATTTCTATTGCATTATTTTTAATTTTTATGATATAATACACCTTGTTTTATAAAAGGTAAGCGTAAGGGAGGTTATGTCATGGCTAAAGAATGTTTTGTATGTAAAAAAACCGTTGTAAGTGGCAACCAGGTTAGTCATTCAAATAAACACAATAAACGAGTTTGGAAACCCAATTTACAAAGAGTAAAAGTTGTAATTGAAGGCACACCACAACGAATTAGTGTTTGTACACGTTGTCTGAGATCCGGTAAAGTCGAAAGAGCCTAGTCTCTTATTTCTTCGGAACCATTGTTCAAGAGTCTTTACAGACTCTTTTTTCTTGTGTCAAAACAATATGCCAGACAGGTTTTTGCTCGTCTGGCTGTTGTCTGATACTCACCACACCGACGCACTCAAATTATTTCCCTTTGCACCATAAATTAGTCCGCTGCAACAATGACCATCAACAGCCCTTTCTCAAAAGAAATGCGCTGAGTCTTTTTATTAACAACATTACTAATCCCATATGGCTTATCTACACTCATTTCCCCTGCTGAAATCGGATATTCAAATCCGGTAATCGTCAATCCCGTAACATTTTCACCAATCGGCAAAATCGATACAATCGTGCCAATTGGAAAGTTCAATTCTGTTGTTTTTCCAAGTAATCTGATTTGATTATTTTCATTTACAATCTCAGCTTCGATGTTAACATCCGTGAAACGTTTCAGTAAATAGATATTTGCAATACTATGATCCATCCGGGATCCCAAACCACCAAGCACAATCACTTTATCTGCGCCACGTTTGATCGCATGCATGATTGCCAGTTCTGTGTCTGTTTCGTCCTTTTTTTGTGGGTACATCTCAAGTTGTACCGCTTTGTAATATTCGCTGGTTTCGGCGGTAATTGAATCCATATCACCGATAATAATATTTGGCTTTAGTTTTAGTTCTCTGGCAAAATTTGCACCGCCATCTGCACAAATCAGATAGTCTGCCTTTACTTTATTTATATATGTCTTATAAAAATCTTTACTCTTGTATTCTCCGTTCGTAAAAATGATCACTTTCATCGATATTGATCCTTCTTAATTTCTTCCAGTAAACTTAAATAGTGCTCGTATCGAGCTACGCTGATGATTCCTGATTCAACAGAATTTTTGATATCGCAGCCTGGTTCATCCTTATGGAGACAGCTTTTAAAGCGACACTTCCCTTGAGAAAACTCTGGAAAATATTCCCGCAGTTCCTCTGGTTTAATCATTTCAGAAATTTGATAGGATGAAAACCCCGGAGTATCCAATAAATAACCCCCATTCTTAGTTTCCAGAAGCTCGACATGTCGGGTTGTATGTTTTCCTCGTTTTAATTTTTGGCTTAAAGCCCCAGTTTCCATCGTTTGATCAGCACATAAATAATTTGCCATCGTCGACTTTCCAACACCCGAAGGGCCAGCCATAAATGCTGTTTTTCCACCTATTTCTGCAATAATCCTATCCAAGGTATCCGTATCGTTTTTACTGAAAAAAAACAACTGATAGGGGGTTTTCTCGTAGATTGCCTTTATCGCTTGTTCCTCTTCAGTCGTTGTTAAATCTCGTTTTGTGAAGCAGACAACCGGCTTTACATTTTGTATCTCTGAACTGATTAAAAGCATGTCAAGCAAGAGTAGGTTCGGTTTTGGATTAGTCATCGAGAAAACAATAAGGCCAATATCAACATTAGCCACTGGCGGTCTTACAAAAATGTTTTTTCGGGGCTTAATCGACTCAATCATCCATTCCCCGGGATTATCTGATTGAATCATCACCTCATCGCCAACGGTAGGAATGATTTTCTGATGCCGTAATACACCTCTCGCCTTGCACTCCAATATGTCATGGCTTTTATCAGCTTTCACATAATAAAATCCACCGATTCCCTTGATTATTTTGCCAATTTCCTGTTCGTTAACTATCAATATCACCCCTCCTTTTTCACACTTACTTTGTGTACTCATCACACTTTTTTAAATTAAATACGGGTTTCTACAACCAATTGAAACATCGTTTTTGTCGAACCTTTCATTGAAATGTACGAATTGAATGCTTAATTGTTGTATAAACCCGTAAATACTATAAAAACACGTCTTTAGCAGTCACATCGAATCAAAAGTCCATGTAGCCTGTCCCAACACTGGATCCATCGATAAACACTTCATAGGTTTCTCGACCAACGCCCTCAACATTAACTGAAAAAACATCGTCTGACATATTTGTTCCCTCGTAAATCACTGTCTCAGTTTTATCTGCTGCACTTAATACAACCTTAACCTTGACTGATTTTGCCGGTGTGGTTTGGATATATTCACTTAAATCAATCGTCAATTTCTGAGTAGAGACCTTACCGCTACTCACCACGATCGCTATTTCTGAGCCTTTCGAAACTTGATTTCCATCAGTAGGAGACTGTTTCATAACCATGCCTTTAGCATAATCGGTACTGGTTTCATGGGTAATCGTTCCAACAGTCAACCCCGCATTTGTGATGGTGCTTTTGGCATCCGCTTCGGTCTGACCGACAACGCTGGGTACTGTAACCAGATCCTCACCCTTGCTTACATATATTGTCACTTTAGTTCCTTCATTGGCCGTTGTGTTGCCATTGGGATTCATTTGGAAGACAATCTCAGCATTATAGTTACTGTTGTATTCACGCTTTATTTCACCGACCACAAAATTAGCCGCTTCGATCGCTTTTACTGCTTCGGTTTCACTTAGTCCAATAACTGATGGGATCGTTCCGGTCTTTACGCCTTTACTGACAGTAACCTTAACGGTCTTCCCACTTTGTAATTCCTTGCCGCTTTCCGGGTTTTGAGTAATGATTAGCCCCGCTTCGACATCGGCGTTATAAACTTCTTTTTCAACTTCCAAAACCAGATCCAATTTTTCCAGTGCCGTTTTTGCCTCGTCTGTTGTTTTGCCTTTTATGTCTGGAACCTCAACCGTCTTTCCTGAAAAGAAGGCAAAGGCCATAACGCCCATAGCAATGATCGCTACGGCTGCAAAAACCGAAATCAGAATGATCTTACGTTTCTTCTTTCTGGCAGCCGTTTCTTTTGGCGTTTCATAATAATAGTCATCATCATCTTCTTCTTCAGGCTGAACCGTTGCATGGCTACCGGTGTTTTCAACATGAAAAAGCCCCTCCCGGATAATGTGTGTATCATTACCGAGGTGATTGCCGTCACCTGCTCCAAAACTCATATTTTCCAATACCGACTCAAGATCTTCCATCAGTTCGTCAGTATTCTGATACCGTTCGTCGGGCTTCTTTTGAGTCAGTTTCACGACAATCTGATTGACCCGTTCTGGTATTTTGGGTTCCAATAATTTTGGTGGGACAATCTCTTCCTGGATGTGCTTAATTGCAATTGTCACCGTATTTTCTTCATCAAAGGGCAGCTTACCCGTTAATAATTCATAGTATAAAATACCCAGGGAATAAAGATCTGAGCGTTCATCCACAAAGCCGCCCTTGGCTTGTTCCGGAGATATATAATGAACCGAACCCATGGTTTGATTGGTCATCGTCACCGTCGAACTGGTAATCGCCCGAGCGATTCCAAAATCGGCAACTTTGGGAACCAGATCCCGAGTTAACAGAATATTATGAGGTTTAATATCCCGATGAATGATTTTGTTCTCGTGAGCACAGCGCAATGCATTGGAAATATCCATTACAAACCGGGTTGCTTCGGTATAGTCCAAACGCCCTTTTCGCATTAAATATTGTTTCAGGGTAATCCCATCAACGTATTCCATAATAATGTAGTAAATATTATCCTGGACGCCAACATCATAAACACCGACTATATTGGGATGGGATAAACAGGCTACCGCCTGAGATTCCCGATCAAATTTTTTTATAAACTGTTCGTTTTCAGTATACTCTTCACGAAGCACTTTAACTGCCACATAACGATTTAGTTTTAGATCCCGAGCTTTGTATACATAGGCCATACCGCCACGGCCGATCAGCTCGACAATTTCATAACGTTTTCCTAAGGTTCTACTGAGCATTAGGCACTCCTTCCAGAGGCTTGAATAAAACGACAGTAATATTGTCTTTGCCTCCGTTTATGTTTGCCAGATCGATGAGTTTTTTTGCTGCATCTTCCAGACTATTTTCCATAACTACGGTCTTAATATCCTGATCACAGACCATATTAAAAAGCCCGTCCGAACAAATCAGATATGTTGCTTGAGGGTTTATTTCATATCGATAAAAATCCACATTCACAGAGTTATCAGTTCCTAGTGCTCGGGTAATAACATTTTTTTGAGGATGTATTTCGGCTTCTTCCTGAGTTATCTTGCCTTCATCCACCAGAATCTGAACCAGCGAGTGATCTTTTGTTAATCGAATTATTTCGTCGGCTGTGATACTATAAGTTCGACTGTCGCCAACATGGCAAATACATAAATAATTCCCGTCAACGATACACATGGTTAGGGTGGTTGCCATGCCCAAACGTGCGGGTTCATCATCACCTATTTTTTTTAGTTCCAGATTAATGGATTTTACAAAAGACATCATTTCTTCCGGGTCAAAGTAATTTTTAATCCCGGAAAGATTATTTTTAATAAAATCCACCGCTGTTCTGCTGGCTATTTCTCCACTGCGATGGCCTCCCAAGCCATCCGCAACTGCAAAAACATAAGAAATACGATCAACGTTTTTTATGGTTGCTGCCAAGTAGGCATCTTGATTTACCTTTCTTAGTGATCCAACATTGGATCCGTAGGCACATTTCATACACTCACCTTATCCTCATATCTTTTTTTTCGAAGTTGACCACATGCAGCATCAATTTCTCTTCCCATTTTTCGTCGCATCGTAACATTAATCCCATGTCGTGTCAGCTCCCCAAGAAAATAATTCATTCGGGGACTCTCTTTTAAAGACGTTTCTTGAATCTCATTCAAACCAATTAAATTCAGGTGGTTTTGACTTCCTTTGAGTAGTTTAATGAGTTCTCCAATATCTTCATCCCGGTCATTATAACCATCAATTAGAGCATATTCATAGGTGATACGTCTTCCCGTCTTAGTAAAATAAGCTTTGCAGGCATCCATCAGAGGTTCAAAATCATAGCGTTTGGCAATGGGCATTAATATCTTTCGACGGTCTGGAAAAACTGAATGAAGTGAAATAGCCAGATTTATCTGAAGATCTTCTTCTGCTAAAGCTTCAATTCCCGGAATAATCCCACAGGTAGAAAGACTGATTTTTCGTTGCCCGATTCCAAACCCCGAGTTTGCAATTCGAATAAATTTGATTACTTCATGATAATTTTCAAGTGGCTCGCCAATTCCCATAATTACGACATTTGAAATTCGCAGTTTTTCTTTTTTTTCCACTAAATAGATCTGATCCAGTATTTCACCAGCGCATAAATCTCTGATTTTTCCACCCTTTGTGGAAGCACAGAATTTGCAACCCATATTACATCCAACTTGTGTTGACACACATAACGAAGCACCATGTCCATAGTGCATTAACACAGCTTCAATGTATTGATGGTCTTCCAACTCAATCAAATATTTCTTTGTACCATCATGCGGATCAGCTTGCGTGGTTTCGATTTTACTATGTAACAAATCATACTGATCCGATAATTTTTTTCTCAAACTACTGGAAAAGTTAGTCATCTCACTGAATTTTTCGCATTTTTTTTCATATAACCATTGATATAACTGTTTCCCACGATATTTGGCCTCACCTAAACTTACCATGAGCGCTTCACACTCATGGATGTCTCTGCCAAAAATATTTTCCTTCATGTTTTACTCCTATACAATTAGAGAGACCTTACACTAATGAGATGTTTAACATAGATTGATCTATTATATCAAAAGAACCGATCAAATTCAAATTTTTTCAATTCTCCTTTTTTAGCTCTTTTTTGTTCAAATTTGACATTATTTCAAAATATCACTCATTTGACCCCATCTATTCGTAAACATCCATTTTTTTTAATCGACACATAAAAAAACAGTCACTACCTTCCATTAACGGACTTGTATAAGTATAGTTACTTCCATGTTCATCGGGAATGATCTGTAACTGAGGAAATTTAATTAATAACTTTCCGATTTGGTTTTCATTTTCATCTTTATTAATGGTACAGGTTGAATAGAGTAGCTCCCCACCGGGTTTTAAATATCGAACAGCATTTTCCAGTAAGGTACTCTGAATTTTAACAAGTGCTTTACGTCCTTCCTTGGTACTACGATATTTTATCTCTGGTTTACGTCTGATGACTCCAAGTCCGGTGCAGGGAGCATCCAATAAGATTTTATCAAATGAAGCTTCATCGATTGGCGAATACTCACAACCGTCCTGTTCTTCTAGTCTGATATTGGTACAACCTAGCCGACTTGCACTTTGTTCAACCAGTTTCAACCGACTGCCATAAACATCGCGACCAACGATTTCCCCAGAATTATTCATAATCTCGCTTAAATACATAGTTTTACCGCCGGGCGCTGCACACATATCCAAAACCCGATCACCTGGCTGTGGATTCAATCGCTCCACTGTCAGCATCGCCGCCTGATCCTGAATCGAAAAATGACCATCTCTGTATAAGCGGGAATTTTCGATATTACTCTCAAAAATTCCCAAGTTTGTCACATTGATGGCATTTGTTGAAAAACTTGCAGATAATGCCTCAACGCCAGCCTGTTGCAAATCTTGAATCAGTTGTTCTTTTGATGTTTTCAGTGTATTACAACGTACGGTAAAGGGAGGTTTTTCATTCAGCATCGGCATAATTGCTTCGGCCTTTTCCGCTCCATATGCTTCATAATACTTATGTACAATCCACAGCGGTACGGAATAGCGAATCGATAACGCTTCTTTTTCATTGTCCCAATTTTCAAACTTGAATTCTCTTCCGTTTTCATCGATTTTTCGCATGATGTTTCGCAACACACCATTAATAAAACCCTTGGCCTGAGGTTGGATTTCAGCAGCTAAATTGACCGCTTCATTGACAATTGCATAATTGGGAATTTTATCCAAAAAATAAAGTTGATAGATGGCGATTCTTAGTATCTCACTGACCTCTTTGTGTAACTTTTTTACTGGTCGACTGCTTTGCTGCGTAATCAAGTAATCCAGGTAGATCTGATTTTGAAGACAGCCATACACAATAGTAAGATATAGTCGACGATCATCATCTTTTATCGGGAAGCGTTGCAGGGTTCTCTTAATTTCCAAGTTAGAATAAGCCCCATCGTAGTCAATTTTTAGTAGGGTTTCCAGTGCCAATTTTCGAATGTTTTTCAATCTCTTGAACCTCTTAATATAATTAGTCTAATTAACGTTAGTAAAGACATCAGCGCAGCCGCAACATAAGTGAGGGCCGCTGCTCTTAGAACCTTTTTTACACCAACCTCTTCGCCTGGTTGTAGCAGATTGTTTTCAGCCAGTGCAGCAATCGCACGTTTGCTGGCATTAAATTCTACTGGTAGGGTGATCACGGTAAACAAGAGGCTAAATGAAAAGAGTAGAATACCCAGATTCATAAACATCGTCCCCCAACCAGAAGCTTGCCCAAAGAATAGGCCAATAAAAAAAATAGGCCAGGCAATATTCGTTGCAAAACCGGTAACTGGCACAATGAAACCTCGAAACTTAAGCGGCCAGTACCCTTCTTTATCCTGAATAGCATGACCAGTTTCATGAGCGGCAATGCCAACTGCGGCCACGCTAGCCTGTTGCCCAACGCCAGATGATAAACGCATAGTTTTATTCCGCGGATCGTAGTGATCAGTTAAATTCCCGGCTATATTTTCAATTGAAACGCTATTTAAGCCATTAGCATTTAATAAACGTCGAGCAGCATCCGCCCCTGTCATCCCATTTTTTGTCGGCACCTTGCTATAAGCCTTGTAAGCGCTACTTACCTGATACTGAGCATAAGCTGCAAAAATAATACCCGGCACAAGTATCAGCATCGTCCAATAATAGTCTAAAATAAACATTGTATTCCTCCTGATCTTTTTGTAATGCTAGCACAATTTTCTAAAGATCTGCTTAGGCTAGTTTAAAATAGTTCCAATTGCCATCTTTCTCCCACGTAAAAAAACAGTGGCTTCCAACCGCTTTTTTCCTGGCGCCTGAATTGATCCAATTCTTAAGGCACCGTCCTGGGTTTTAATGACAAGACCCTCCCGATCATCGGCGATAACAATCGTTCCAGGCTTTTCATGACCTTCCCAGATTACGATCTCCGGAGAAAAACATTTGATTTTTTCATCATTATATACGATATACGCTCCAGGCACAGGATCAGTACCATTTATTAAATACAGTATTTCTCGGCTGCTTTTGTGCCAATTGATGTACCCGGTATCTTTAAGTATCTTCTCGGCATAGGTGGCCACTGAATTATCTTGAGGAACTGGTTTTAATGCCCCCGCCAGAAACTTTTCCATGGTTTCAATTAGCAAGTGCCCTCCCAAAAGTGATAAACTCCGATAAAGATCCAAAAAGGTGGTGGATTCCGTAATCGGATATTCTGCTTTTGACAACATATCGCCGGTGTCCATCCCTTCGCTCATCAACATAATGGTGACGCCAGTTTTTTTCTTTCCATCAATGATCGCTCGTTGAATTGGTGCCGCACCCCGATAATCCGGTAAAAGCGAGCCATGAATATTTAATGCCCCATAGTTCGGTATTTCTAAAATTTCTCTGGACAGAATCTGTCCATACGCAGCAACAACGAAGATGTCCGACTGAAAGTTTTTCAATACTTCTACAAATTGGGTATCCCTGATTTTTTCAGGCTGTAGAACTGTAATACCAAGCTCTAATGCCTTGGCTTTCAATGGTAATATCTCAACCTTCTTTCCCCTTTTATTTGGTCGATCCGGTTGGCAGACAGCAGCTTGAACCTCATACCCCGCAGCAACAAGGCTTTCCAGGGCTGGGACACCAAAATCTGTGGTACCCATGAATATCACTTTGATATTTTTCATTTTTCGACACGATCAGTAAATAAGATCCCATCAAGGTGATCGAGCTCATGGCAAACAGCCCGTGCCAGCAAATCCGAACAAAACAGCTGAAAAACTTTGCCGTCCAAATCGGTTGCTTCAACGACGAGTGATTCTGGCCGTTTTACCAAACCCGATTGTTCAGGAAGGCTGAGGCAGGCCTCTTCATCCTCTGCTTCTCCATCTGTAGAGATGATGGAAGGATTAATAAAGGTCATTGGTCCATCTCCAACGTCGACAATAAACAAACGTTTTAAGATCCCGACCTGAGGTGCTGCCAAACCAACCCCCTCAGCTTTATTCATGGTTTCCACCATGTCAGCATTTAATACTTTTATTTTTTCGTCAATCTCCTCGATCACTCGAGATTTTTTTCTGAGAATTGGATCATCATCGATCCTGATTTGTCGAATTGCCATTTCTTCCTCCTGATTCATGTTTAATACAATAATTGTTAGTTAATCTGAATAGATACTTTTGATTTAAGTGCTTCTATTATACCAAGTCTGATAATTTTTGACATTAAATTCTGAAAAACACTTTGTTTAGCCGTTTTTATGACAATTTGGTAGGTGATATTGCCACCTCTAGTTACACCAATTCGCACCGGTTTATAAACAGCCTGTCCCATTCCAAATGCTTTTAGTTCTTCCTTAATAGAAACATAGAGCCGAACTGAGTCGTTTTCGGCTTCACTTTCTTTCTTATGAAACACACTCAAACTGATCATCTTAACAGTCGGCGGGTAATGCATTAATTGACGGTAGTGAATTTCGCTGCGATAAAACTCCAGAAAACTCTCATTCTTGATCGAGTAGATTGTATCATTTTCTGGTTCGTTGGTTTGAATCACTCCTTTTGTTTTGTTATCCATGGCTTTAGCAAAAAATCGGCTATACATCTGATAGACATTTTCCGAAGCCTGATAGTTCCCCTGATTAAGATCTCGATCAATAAGAACGGCTGCCGCAACGCTTATATTGGATAAATTAAAATGTTTATTAATAACCTGGGTTCCGATTAAAATATCAAATTCACCACTGGCAATGCTCTTATTAATTTTTTTAATGTCAGATCGTTTCATATTTCCTTGTACGGTAGCGATCCGGACACCTGAAAAAACCTTTTTAAGATACTCTTCCAATTGATCAATACCGTAGCCCATGTGTCTGACTTTGTCGCTACCACATTCCGAACATAGCACTGGAACAGCCTTCTTATATCCACAGTAATGACATAGAAGTGAATGATCGTGATTTAAATATTTTAACGAAACACCGCAATGAGGGCATTTTTCAACATGACCACATTCTCTGCATAGAATGCTGTTTGCATAGCCTAAGTTATTGATAAACAGTACACTCATTCTCTTTTGTTCAATGCCCGATTGGAGATATCGAAGCAGCGTTCTGCTCAATATTCCCATATTGCCCTGGTGCATTTCTTTTTGCATATCGATGATTTCAATGGCATGGCGGAATCGTGGCTCTTCACCAATTTGAATGACTGCCAGCTCTTTTTTTTCAATTCGATACCACGTGGCGACCCTCGGGATATTGTCTGCAATAATATAAAAAGCCCCCATTATTTCACTCGCTTTTTTAGCGATATCAGTGATATGAAATTGAGGCATCGAAATGCTGTTATGAGACGAATCATGCTCATCGTCAATAATGATCAAGCCGAGATTAACATACGGTAGAAACACCGCTGAACGAACCCCAATTATCACCTTTATTTCCCCGGATCGAATCCGCAAATATAATTCAGTTCGTTGCTTCGGGCTGAGCTGTCCGTGAAAAACGCCAACCTTGTTTCCAAAGTATTTGTAGAACATTTCCATTCTCTGAAATGTCATATTGATTTCCGGAAAGATGACAACCGATGAGCGATTCGCTTTTAATTGATCTTCGATTGCCTTGAAAAACAAGCGATATTTACTCACTGCGTCAAAAACGTGAAAAAAAACCCCGGAAGTTTGTTTCGTTAATGCCTGGTATTGGTTGTAACTGCGCTGTTCGTTGTGTGTTAAGATAACTGATTGATGTTCATAGCCTGCAGCACTCAGATTGAGAGGCTGCTCTTGTGATGCTGTCTTATTAACACAAACATATCCTTTTTTTATTAAAGGCTCGAGACTTTTTTTATACTGGGCTGTAATTATTTTTAAATCTTCACCCTTCATATCGCTACGGAGTAGATACTCCATTAACTCGCACTGCTTTTTTCCAAATTTTTTATCCTGCTTTAAAGCCTCCCGCCCCATAGCAGTAAGATGATAGCTCGATTGGATCGACTTTTTTCTGCTCTCTGGGTCGCTTATTTTTTTCCAGCTTTTTTTAGAGTACACAGCCTTCTTTTTAATCAGTTCTGCTAAAATAATGCGATCTTCAGGCTTAACTTTCTTTAATGGGAGGACTTCATTCGCATTGTCAAAATAATGCTCAATAAACCAGTTTTGCTTTAAATCTAAGTCAAGTTTTTCATAATTCCGGTAATAATCAATTTCTTGCTTGATTTGTACTGCCATCGTAAAATACGAGAGGGCCTCATAAAATAAAGAACAATAGACGGTCTTCATCCAAAGACACAATTCTATTTGTTCTCTATTCAATATTGGTTCCATATCGATATTTTCTATAATCTCTTTGATTTTACCTGAGTAATCTGTCGTTTCTTTGATTTTTGTGATAAAAGCTTCAACCTGCCGATTTCCGATACCAAACTGCACAACAACCCGGATCCCCTCCTGAGTTACCAATTCCAGATGCACTGGAACACGATAATCATAAGCATGATCGATTCGTTTGTTTGTCTGGTTTAAAAAAACTTCGGCTATTTTCACAGTTTGAATCCTATTCGATTATTGTTGGTAACTCTTCTGTTTCGCCACTTTTTAATAAGGTTGAATGTGATTCGTTAACCATCTCAAAATGTTGTAACGACTCTGGTTCAGCTGTCTTATGGACGCAGTGGATCATTTCTTCGGCAATCTCGTTTGTTGCAATGGTGACCGGATTATCGATTTTAATTTTTACCAGTGGTTCATCTCCATCCACTATTTCTCTTGCTCGTTTTGCTGTTGCCAAAACCAAAGAATATTTATTTTCTGCCTTGTTAATCAAATCATTTAATGCTGGATATCGCATTGTTACCTCCCAAGTATATCTTCAATTTTATTTTTCAATCGTTCCGTTCGGCATTTTTCAGCCGTAATAATACTTTGTACCCGCTGAGCGGCGTCGTTTAAGTCATCATTTATGACAATATAACTATAGTCATCCGCATTTTTCATTTCTTCGTATGCACAATTTAAACGCATTTCCATTTGTTCTTTGCTTTCAGTTCCCCGCTCTTCGATGCGACGTCTAAGTTCCTGCATGGATGGCGGTACAATAAAAATATAAATCCCTTCTTTATAGTTGGTTCGCACCTTTGCAGCACCCTGAATATCAATTTCCAGAATTACATCAAAGCCGGATTCCAATAAGTTTTCTACGTAATCTTTTGGTGTTCCATAGTAGTTCTCATAAACTGTTGCATATTCCAGGTATTGTCCCTTTTTTATTCTTTCTTCAAAGCTTTCTTTGGAGATATAAAAATATTCCCGTCCATGCTTCTCACTATTTCTGGGCTGACGCGTTGTTTCAGAAATTGACAGCCGAAGATCCGGGTTTTTTCGACAAATAATCTTACAAACACTTCCCTTGCCAGCACAGGATGGTCCTGATATTACAATGAGAATCCCTTTTTCTCGCTCGAAAAACGGCTCGGTTAATTGTTCTTCTTTTAATTCTGTGTTTATTACTGGACAATCACTCATAGATTTATTTAACACCCCTACTCAATATTTTGTATTTGTTCTCTTATTTTTTCAATCTCACTTTTAACATCAACCACAATATTAGCAATAGCTAAGTCGCTGGCTTTTGAACCAATGGTATTGATTTCCCGATTTACTTCCTGTATCAGAAAATCCAGTTTTCTTCCTACTGGTTCGGTTTCTTCAACCATCCCTTCTAATCGGTCTAAATGGCTTTGCAGTCGGGTTAACTCCTCATCAATATTCAATTTATCCGTCATCAGAGCGACCTCAGTCAATAAACGTTTTTCATCTATTTCCACCGATTCAACATAGGAGGAAATCTTTTCTCGAAGTTCATTTTTATATCGTTCCAGCATATCCGGACTTTTTTCTCGAATATTTTCGACATAATTTCGAACAATACAGCAACGATTGACTACATCGATTTTCAATGCATTTCCTTCACGTTTTCGGCTATCTTCAACTTCTTCCAATGTTTTTTCTAAAACCGGTTTTATTTTTGACCAGATGCTTTCATAATCATCAATGTCTTCTTCAACCATAATGACATCCGGAAACTTTGAAATCAAAGATAAGCTCAGATCATCCCCAATCATTGAATCAAGTCGGCGAATTTCGTTAAGTACCGAAATATAGTTTTGGGCTAAATCTCGATTGAAAACGATCCGACGATTTTTTGTGCCCAATTCCGAATATTTTATAAATATTTCAACTCGTCCTCTTGCAATGCTTTGTGAAACAGTATTTCTGATTTTTTCTTCGATTGGATTGAGGGTTTTTGGAATTTTTATAAAAAAATCTCTGAATCGATGGTTAATTGTCTTAATCTCAATTGAACAATCGACTTCCTCATCGCGATAATCTTTCCGCCCAAAGCCCGTCATACTTTTCATGATGTTTCTCCATTTCCATTAAATCCACCCGGCAAATTCCACATGACCAGTTAAGCGAAATACCAGGCAACAGCTTTTGTAATTTGGTTTTCATTTGAACCTGCAAGATTATTAGATACTAACGCATTCTGAAACTCAGCTCATCCTTACCTAATTTATACACTATATCGAATTTCAATGAAAAAGTCAACGATTCCCTACTTATTGAACACTTTATTGAAATTGGTGTTACTTATCTTAATCATTCCTTATTCATTGTTTTTTTTAACCCTTTATCATCCTTGAAGAACATGATAAAATCATTCTATATTGAACCGACGATTTGAAAGGAGCATTTTATGGCTTATGATGGTGTTACCCTGTATCATTTAATCAATGAATTTAAACCCCTCTTAATTGGAGGTCGCATACGAAAAATCTACCAACCAGAAATTGATGAAATTCGTCTTTTAGTCAACCTGGGAAATCAAAAAAAACATCTCTTACTCTCTGCAAATGCAAGCAATCCACGTGTATACATGACTGAAAAGATCAAAGAAAATCCGAGTGCGGCACCCAGTTTTTGCATGGTATTGAGAAAATACCTTCTAAATGGAACCATTATTGATATTGCCCAACATGAAACTGACCGGATCATGGAACTTTCCGTCACAGCAAAAAACGATTTTAATGAAATAGTTGTTCGTAAACTACTCGTTGAAATAATGGGACGAAACAGTAATATTATTCTGGTTGATGAATCGATGAAAATTCTGGATTCGCTAAAAAAAGTCGGGTCAACTTCCAGTCGCTACCGCCAAATTCTTCCTGGTCGTGATTATGTTTACCCTCCAAAAAATAGCCGTCTCAGCTTTCTCAATCTTGACGCAAATCATTTGAATGAATTGCTGAGCGATTATAAGGATTCTTCAGTGGAAAAAGTCTTTGTTCAGGCTTTACTTGGCATCAGCCCCAACATCAGTCGGGAAATTGCCTTCAGGAGCGGTATTGATCCTCAAACTAGTGTGTCTGGTCTTTCAAAAAAACAAAAACAATTTCTGTGCGAAGCGTTCACTCAAGTCATCAACGAAATCAGGCAAAAATCTGAACCAGTCATTATTTATCTCGGACGTAAAATGGTGGATTTTTCAACCATTGACCTTCACTATCTACGATCTGATCACCGTTTCGAAGCATATCCGTCCATTTCAGAGATGCTTGAAGCGTATTATTTTATGAGAGACAAAGCCCTCCGCTTTAAAACCCGGGCGGCCAATCTACGCCAGCAACTGGATATTCTGGTTAGAAAAAACATTAAAAAGCTTGACAACCTTCAACAGGATGTCGATGCATCTCATAAAAACGAAAAATTTAAACTGTATGGCGATTTGATCACCGCCAATATTTATGCCATTGAAAAAGGCCAGGAAATTGCCACACTCGTCAACTACTACGATCCTGACTGCCAAACCATCGATATTCCTTTGAAAGTCAATCGAACCCCCGCTCAAAATGCCCAGCACTACTATAAAAAATACAACAAAAGCAAAACGGCACTTAAACATTTGGCCAGCTATATATTGGAAACGGAAGAAAAAATCTATTATTTGGAAAGCCTCGTCAATAGTTTGGATCAGTCTACTGAATTAGCTGAATTGGATGAAATCCGCCATGAATTTCTCCACTCTGAATTTAACAAAAAAGCAATCTCCAAGGAAGATAAGCAGAAACAGCTACCTTCCAAACCCTTGCATTATATTTCATCTGAAGGTTTCCATATTTTTGTTGGTAAGAATAATTATCAGAATGACTTTATATCCACTAAAATGGGGAAAAATGAAGATTGCTGGCTTCATGTCAAAGATGCCCCTGGTTCTCATGTATTGATTGTTGCTGGTGGCCGCTTTATCACCGAGAAAACTTTACTTGAAGCTGGCAATTTGGCTGCCTGGTTTAGTAAATCAAGAGGTTCAAGCAATGTTCCTGTCGATTATCTTGAGTTTAAATACCTAAAAAAGCCCAGTAAAGCAAAACCGGGTATGGTTATCTTTACCAATCAAAACACCATGTATATAACCCCCACTCAGGATGGCGTTGAATCAATCGAAGTCATCACTGATACCAATTGAACCTATTTTAGTTTTTTTAGAATTTCTTTGAATGCTGGCGGAACTGGTGCTCTGAAAACCAGGTGTTCATTCGTTCTCGGGTGGATAAAACCTAATGTATGAGCGTGGAGACATTGCCCCTCTGTTTTAAACGGATTATTCTTGTCTCCTTTCCCATACAATGGATCTCCTGCCAATGGATGACCGATCTTTTCCATATGCACCCGAATTTGGTGGGTCCGCCCGGTTTCCAGTTCAAATCGAAGAAGGGTGTATTGGGCATAACGTTTTATCACTTCAAAATGGGTAATGGCCGTTTTTGAATTTTTTTCCACTACCGCCATTTTTATACGAAGTTGCTCATGCCTGCCTATGGGCATATCTACCGTTCCACGATTGGGTTTGACATTTCCTTTAACCAGACCATAATATCGCCTGAGAATAGTATGCTCCTTGAGTTGTTCAGATAAACTTCGATGTGCAGCGTTATTTTTCGCAATCATCAGTAGCCCAGACGTATCCTTGTCAATCCGGTGAACGATTCCCGGACGCATCACCCCATTAATCTTTGATAAATTGTCAGTATGAAATAGCAATCCATTTACAAGCGTACCGCTGCTATTGCCCGGGGCTGGGTGGACGACCATCCCCTGGGGCTTATTTACTATCAGTACGTCATCATCTTCATAGATTATGTCAAGCGCAATATCTTCTGCTTGCATATGACAGGCAACTGGCTCAGGAATCATCAAGGTGATGATCTCACCAGTTTTAACGTGATAGCTGGCTTTCCTTTTTTGCCCATTCACCAAAACATCCCCTGCCGCAATCAGTCGTTTAATATATTCTCTTGAATAATCACCGGACAACGTGCTGCAAAAATGATCCAGTCGTTGATCGGTTTCTTCTGGCACAATATACTCATTATGCTCTTTCGTCATAACACCCTCCATTATTTATATATATCGATCCACTTCTAATCGGATATTACCTTTTTTTGTCCGCTCATCCATACTGATGATTTTTGCCTTTCCTTTACCTCTTAGCGACAGAATATCACCTGATTTCAGCCGAAAATCATTTTTATATATCTCCACGTAGTTCACCCGCAGTTTACCTTGTTTGATTAAAACAAGACTATTCTGTCTCGAAAAACCCCATATTTTATTGATGATCCCGTCTATTCGGTTCGAAGCAACCACCACAGACAATCGCTTGTAGTTCTTTTCAAAGCTTTCGATTTGCTGACTGGTCTTTATTGTCGTTCGTATCTCCCTTCCTTTAATCTGATTGAAATTGATCCACATGAACTCCTGTAGCCGCTGATGCATGATAATTTGTACCTTTTCATCACCCACATCGATATCACCAATACTCTCCCTAGTTATTCCCAAGTGCATGAGTTCCCCCAAGACATTGCGGTGATCAATTGGCATCACTTTTTCGAATTCAATGGCGAAGATGGGCCATTCCAGATCCTCTGAAGATAGATAATCCGGATAAATACATAACATCTTACGCTCAGCATCCGGGTGCCCTCCAAAAAATAGATAAGGGACACCACTATGCTTAATGGTGTCCGCTATTTTTTGTTGAAACACTTCATCATAAAAATCAAAGAATCGGGGTTTAAAATTTTTACAACACGCATCAGTAATACGTGATAATAAAAAAGTATCTTTTTTTTCTGTCATTAGACATCCCCTTAATACTTGATATCTGAATATAACTCTAAAATATTAACATTACGACCATTTTATAAAGCGGAAACAATACGATCTGCATTAATAGTATCGCAGCAAAGGCTGATAAATCCAATGGTCCAATGATTGTAAATCGTCGCAACGGCGATAAAATGGGCTCCGTTAAACCATAAATCGTCTTTACAAAAATATTATCTGGATTGGGTCTCACCCAACTAAAAATAATGTTGATAAAAATTAAAAGCGTGATCAATTCAAATAATAGATTACCGGCTTGAATGAGAATTCCTTGGATCATAAACGACCTATTCCATATCCTCATCCCACTCTAAAATCGGCGCATTGAAATCCAAATCATCATGCTGTGGATTAGTCAACACCGCCACCGCTTTTGGAGCTAAAATAAATACATTGTCTGCAATTTTATTAATTGAACCGTCTAGTGCAAATAATGCTCCACTTAAAAAATCAAATATTTTACGACCATTTTCATAATCAGTGTTTTTTAAATTCAATACAACTGTTTTGTTATTTCTTATTTTATTGCAGATACTTGGTGCATCTTTAAAAACTTCAGGTTCCAACACTAAGACTTCTGGACCGTCATCGAGGGATAGTTCACTTCGTCTTGAAGTTGTTGTTTTTTTTGCTTTTGGCGCTGTGAAGGCACTTTTTGTATCTTCAACATCGTCATCATATACATCTTCCTCGTAAATTTCGTCGTAACCATCCTCATTGTCTACTTCCATGCCAAAAACCTTAATAATTTTATCCTTAAATTTTTCTGCTGCCATCGTATCTCTCCTAACTAAATATTTTGCGTCCAACTCTAATCATATTGGAGCCCTCTTCTATTGCAATGGTATAATCATCAGTCATACCCATGGAAAGATAATTCATTTGAATAACCTCACCCACAGATTCCTCTTTTATTTTATCATAAATTCTTTTTAAATCCACAAAAATCTCACGTATTTTGTCATTATTTTGAGTTAAAGGACCCATCGCCATCAGACCTTTGATCCGGATAAACTGATATCCGGACAACTCATTCAATACCGTTTGCAGATTTTCTTCGAGAATTCCAGATTTACTGTCTTCTCGAGCTAAATTTAACTGGAGTAAAACATCGGTAACAATTCCCTGTTTTTTTCCTTCCTTTTCAATGACATCCATCAACTCGATTGAATCGACAGAATGGATCAGAAAGGTTTTACCAATTAAATATTTTACCTTATTTTTTTGCAAATGTCCAATAAAATGCCAACGTGGCTGATCGCCCAGAACCTCGTATTTTTTAAGAAAATCCTGAACCTTACTTTCGCCAAGGTCAAAAATGCCAGCTTCTAAAACCGCCTGGGTTGCTTCCAGACTTTGATATTTTGTCACCGCAACTAGCGTAACATCTTCGGGTATTTCTGATTTGATCCGTTTTATGTTTTCTGAAATCACTTTGTTTCACATCCTTAGGGATAAATACTAATCCGCATACCACTGCTTAAATTCGGATTCTCATCGGTTCTCAAAACAGCATAGCCATTATTATACTTTTCCACAACAACCGGAAATGAATCACTAAAATAACCTTTTGTTACGGTGTCGATCAATGTCTCATCTCCGATAGTGTATACTGCACTTTTGGGTATTTCATAGGCACTGTAGTCCTGAATAAAAACGTCAGATTTACCTATAACCACCTTAGCAAAGTCATTAACGTAATCTTTTAGCATCAGTACAACGATCTTTTGACCGCCTTCATCAATAACATCAACAAAATAACCGGAATATACCTGATCATCAAATTTAAATCTAAGCTTAGGAAAATAATAAAGCTGATCAACTCTTTTAATTAAAAACTCATAGTAATCTTGATTAATCCCACTGTCGGTAGTCCCCATCAATTCAGTCTTTAAGGCCTCAACCTCAGCTTCGCCCATAATGGCCATGTCACTTGGCATGGAAAAGGCGACATAAATGTGGTCATTATTTACAACCTTTAAAAGTCCTTCGGATTGCTGATCAACTTTACTGGCGGTTTTTAAAAAAGTGGTATTAATATAGGGGAGCATGCTTTCACTTAACGTTTTTTCAACTGGTTGGATCGATGTATAAACATAGCCACTCGAAAGCAGACCGAGCTCATTCAAGGCAATGTTTCGCGGCTGACCACCAAGCAGGCCAACCAGCGTTTGCCGTTTTTGTTGAAGGGCTGCTAAATCTAGCCCCATGTATTGCACTGATTCAATCAGAAACTTTTTTCGTTCCCGCTCTGTTTCACCGATCTGGCTGGTAATGCTTGAAATGCCTTGATAATTCGTCACCATATCGCCCACGATCCGGCTCCAGTTGTTATAGTACTCTTCTTTAATAATCGTGTCAATCACGGCAATTTGCTGATTTAAATATTCTGCATTAATAACCTTCGGCGAATTTGTCAATGGTTTATAACCATTGGCTTTTTCCCCTTCCATCAGCGACAAGTCACTGGCCTGGAAATTATCGAGCGTTCGATAATCAACATCTTTGAAAAAATACATCTCTGTTTTATACGATTCAGTATACTCTTTTTTTTCGAGCAGCATGCTCATATTACCCCGGTAACTGGAAATAATAATTATTGCTACAATAAAAAAAAAACGATGCCAACAACAATTTTTCTTAAAGAATTGACTCGTCTATTATTTTTTCTTTTAATTTGACCCATATTTTCACCTTAATAAAAAATGGTCTGAGTGAGAGGATTTGAACCTCCGGCCTCTTGACCCCCAGTCAAGCGCGCTACCAAGCTGCGCTACACCCAGACAGTAAATATATTATAATGAATCACGGGGGATTAATCAAGCTTTTTTTTATTTATTTTGTTTAAACCAACAAAAATACATCAATATTTAAGGTATCTGCGTTAAAAACCGCAGATACCTCTTTCGTAATTAATTACCCATTCGTTTTTCCATAGGGGTCGATTTAATCTCAGCATTATCGATAACAGCAATGATCACGGGTTGATACTTGCTGTTAAATAGACCCTGACGATCAAAGTGACGGATTGCCAGATAGGCGATGGCCGTTAGACAGATTCCTGTCAAAAAAGAGACCAGCACTTGATCCAACCCTAATTTGAAGCTACCAATCACATAATATGTCACGCTACTTCCTAAAATAAAGGCAACAAGCGGTATTCCATACATGATAAATGCGGCAACAAAGACATTGACAAATTGCATTTCAACTTCAACCGTTTCACCGTTTTTAGCGTTGACCATGTTTTTTGCCGTCGTTAACATAACTGACTGATCTTTGCTGATGTGACAGGCGCCACAGTCTCCGCAAGCTGAGTTGCGCTTGATTTCAACCTCAGCATTATTTCCCCGAAGTGATCTAACTGTTCCTATTTCTTTCATTACAATTCATCCACAGAGATGCCCAGATCGATGAGTTGATCCAGACTGGCACTCGCTGGTGCATCCATCATCAGACAACCATGATTTTGAGTTTTCGGGAAAGCAATGACGTCACGAATATTATCATTATCGGTAAGCAACATCACCAGACGATCCAAACCAAAGGCCAGCCCACCATGTGGTGGTGTTCCATATTTAAGAGCTTCCAATAAAAATCCGAATTGCTCCCAGGCTGATTCCTGAGTAAAGCCCAACGCTGTGAATACTTTTTCCTGGATTTCCTGGTTATGGATACGAATACTCCCCCCCCCCAGTTCGACCCCGTTTACGACCATATCATAAGCATCCGCCCGAACCTTTAGCAGATCGGTTTCCAGATACTGCAAGTCTTCTTCCAGTGGCATGGTAAAGGGGTGGTGTTTAGCGGTATAACGGCCTGCTTCCGGGTCATATTCCAATAATGGAAAATCCGTTACCCAGAGAAAATTATACTGGTCTTTTAAATCATATTCCAATTTACGTGCCAGTTCCAGTCGTAATTGACCCAGAGCATTACAGACAATTTCGTTGGTGTCGGCGATAATAAAGATTAAATCCCCTGGTTTTGCATCAGTTTTTTCAAAAATTGCGGTTTTTTCTTCTTCTGAAATGAACTTCAGGATTGGTGATTTCATTTCGTCTTCGGATACGTCGATCCAGGCTAAACCTTTGGCCTTATAAATCTTAGCAAAATTTTCAAGTCCTTTAATGCCTTTTTTACTTAATTTAGCCTGCGCCCCTTTAGCGTTGATAGCACGAACACTGCCACCCTTTTTCACGGCACTCGAAAAAACTTTAAATTCAGAATTTTCAACAATTTCTGATAAGTCAATCAATTTTAAGTCAAATCGGGTATCTGGCTTGTCCGAACCATATTGATCCATCGCTTCCTGATAGGTCATTCTTACCATTGGCGTTTGAACATCGACGCCTTTTACTTCTTTCATAATCTTTGCAATCATTTCTTCGTTAATGGCAATAATATCGTCTTTGTCAATAAACGACATTTCCATATCAATTTGAGTGAACTCCGGCTGGCGATCCTGTCTTAAATCTTCATCACGGAAGCATTTGGCAATCTGATAATAACGGTCAACGCCCGAAATCATTAAGATTTGTTTGTATAACTGAGGTGACTGAGGCAGTCCAAAGAACTTTCCTTTTTGAACTCGGGATGGTACCAGAAAATCTCGGGCTCCCTCAGGAGTTGGTTTAGCAAGCATCGGCGTTTCGACTTCCAGAAAACCCTTATCATTTAAAAAATTTCTGGCAATGGCAGCTGCCTGATGCCGAGTTCTTAGAATTTTCTGGAATTTCGGTTTTCTCAGATCAAGGTAACGATATTTGAGTCGTACCGCTTCATTGGTCTGATCATTATCTTCGATATAAATCGGTGGTGTTTCAGATGAATCCAGAATTTTTAATTCGATAATTTCAACTTCGATTTCACCAGTTAGGATATTTTTATTAACATTTTCCAGGCTTCTTAAGACAACCTTACCTTTAACCGATAAGACATACTCATTTCTGACCTTTTCTGCAATTTCAAAGGCTTCTGGTTTTTCTTCGTTGACCACCAGCTGAATTTTTCCGGAGCGGTCTCTTAAATCGATAAAAAGTACCCCACCAAGATTTCGACGATTATCTGCCCAGCCTGCCAATTCAACGACCTGTCCAACATTGCTTGCTGTTAATTCTCCACACATGGTATTTCTATAATAAGTATTCATTCTACCTCCAATGTATATCGTGATTTATTTATCTTCTTAACCTTTATATTATAATGAAGATGTTGGGATGATGTCAAGTGGGAAAAAGATTGCATAACATTTTTTTAAACACCGAACACTAAGACAATGCAAACATTTAATTTCGTCCATAATCATCGTCAAATCTTACAATATCATCTTCTTCTAAGTAATTACCTATTTGAACCTCAATAATTTCTAAAGGTATTTCACCAAAATTCTCCACCCTATGTTTTTGGTTTTGGATTATAAAAACGCTTTCACCTGCATTCACTATCTGCTCTCTCCCATCTATCGTTATTTTTGCAATTCCCCTTATTATTATCCAATGTTCACTGCGATAATTATGCGATTGATAGCTTATCTTTTTTTCTTTATTAAGTGTTATTCTTTTTACTTTAAAAGCATCCTTTTCTTCATCAATAATTTCATAATGACCCCAAGGACGATAATCTTTATTATGATATTCAGCTCTAATATCGTTTCTTGATTTAAGTATATCTACAATATTTTTTACTTCTTGCGACTGTTTTTTTTTGCATATCATTAATACGTCATGATTATCAATAACAATATAGTCGTTCAAGCCAATAGTAGAAATTAATTTATTATCCTCCGAATAAATATAATTATTGCTTGAGTTTATCATAATGTTATCCTTATTTCCAATTATATTGTTGTTTTCATCTTTCTCAAACAATCCATCGAAAGCATCAAACGTACCTAAGTCATTCCATCCAACATTTAATGGTACAACTACAACTTTATCGCTTTTTTCCATAATTCCATAATCAATTGAAATGCTTTTTTCAATTTTTCTGAAGGCTTCATCAATATTCTTTGAATTTTCAAATGCCAAACAAACATTATTTTCATAAATTATTACTTCATCAATAAATAGTTTTGAATTAAACATAAATACACCACTATTCCAAAAAAAACCTAAATTGACATATCTTACAGCAGTTTCATAATCAGGTTTTTCTATAAAACTCTTCACTTTAAACCCGTTTAGTTTTATTTTTCCCGGTTCAATATAACCATACCCGGTGTTAGGTGAATTTGGTACTATTCCAAAAGTGATTAACGAATCGTTTGCTAAAGCTGCTGATTCTTGTATAATAGAAATGAGTTGCTTTTCTTTCTGTATAATGTGATCAGACGGAAAAACCACAATAATTTCATTTTTATTTTTCGCAATCTGATAAACACCTGCATAAATTGCAGGCAGAGTATTTTTTCCCTCTGGTTCAATAATTATGTTATCTTTTTGTATTTTGTATCCCAACTCTTCTATTGAATTTTTTACTAAATACCTATATTTTTCATTTGTGACGATATAAATATTATTGATCTCTGTAAGTAATAAACTTCTACAATACGTTTCTTGGAACAATGACATTTTCTTTTCACTTAAACAAATAAATTGTTTTGGAAACCTGTCCCGACTCAATGGCCAAAGCCTTGTACCACTACCACCGGCTAAAATTATTACTTTCATCTCAATTGATCCCTTCATTAATATACACTATTCGTTCCTTCCTTGTAAGATACATATAGGTAAGTTTTAAGTATTAATCAATAACATACTAACTTTCGAAATCTTCTTCAGAACTCTCTTCTAATATGGAATTCCTAGTTATATCGCCTTCTAAGTAAAAGTCACTTATAGAACTCTTAGTTACATCACTTTCAAAATATGAATTATTAATTTCTTCATTAGTATTTCCCATATCTTTTGCAGCTTTTTCAAATCTACCTTTTTTCTTCAAAACTTTAAATAAAACGTATATATTAATTATTATCAATAATAAGGCTAATAACAACAACCAAATCGGCAATCCTATTGTTTTTTCTATAATATATTTTACTCTTTCCCATGTCAGCGGAACCTTATTATCATGAGCAGATAAATTGTCGCCAAACAAATAATTCGTAACTACTCCATTTTCATTAACTATTGAAATTTGGTCACTTAATTTGTTCAAATTATTAGTATCGCTGAGAAATTCATCAACGTAAGTCTTTATACTAGGGTCATACATTACAACATATATTTTTTTATTAAAATCCCAAGGAGATCGGATTACTTGAAATACTAATTTTTCAGCTAATGTTTCATCTGTTACCGCTATATTATCTTTTATTGCAAACCCATCAGCTAGTGGCAAGATACCTAATCTTGCACTCACCTCGTCCGGTAACCAAAAATCCTTAAATGATCCAAAGAAAATCATATTGCCCATTTTAGCCTCCTCAGTTAATCCATCAGCTTCTGAGCAAATAATGAAGTCAGAAGTTACTCCATTAGCCTGTCCAATCTTTGTTGATAAAATACTCATAATATTTAGTGTATCTAAATCATAATCTGTAGGCATTCCTATTGTTATATTATTATCCGCTGTTACGCTAAAAAAGGGAAAATCAGTCAATGTTGGATAAACACCTATATCAGTCGGTTCTAAATATATTTCAGACTGTTTTTCGATTACTGTCCATGCTGTATCGGAGAAATCCTTTGAACAATCAATTTTTCCAAGATAATTATAAACCTCAACTCTAACCTCTATCAGCTCACCTTCACGGGTTTCCTCAGGAATTTTAACCTTTAAACTACCTCCTTCTGCATTTGAGTTTGAGAGTTTTTCACTTCCAACCGGAACATCATTTAAATAAACAGTAATGAGCGAATTATCTGAAAGCAAAGCTTTTGAATGATGATATTTAAGATTTATATAGGAATCATCACCACTTTTAATGCCGCTTGGCTGTTGAAAACTAAAAGTAGCCTTCTGATGGAATGCACCTGCCAAATTTACGTCGTTATATCCAAAATCAGAAAAGTTATAATAACCTGTTTCATTTGAGTTAGTATCAATTGTGCTATTTTCTGATACAATCGATGTAACTTTTAATTGTGTTTCATTAATTTGTTCCAAATACGTAATATTTGAAAAGAAATTTATTGCTTTCTCAAGACCAATTTCATCCTTGCCTGAGATTAGCGCATTGCTATTTTTGACTGAAAGAAAGCCTTCTTCCGAATTCAATGCATCTGGTAGTAAAAGAACCGAGGAATTAATAAAGTTATCCTCAGTTCCTATAAACAACTTATTTTTTAAAGAAGGGTCCGAGGCTTCTCTAAACGATACTTTACTACTTATCCAATTCTTATTTCTATTAAAAGCTCCTATTGATGATGAAACTTTAAGCATCCCTTGCAAAACAGTTTTATCTGGATTCTGTGGCAATACATATTCGTTTTGAAACCCATACTTATCATTAAAGCTATTGTAAAAGAAAGAATACAAATTTCCGAGATAAGGGGTTCCAAATTGAACTATTCCTATTCTTAAATATGAGGTCGGATTAAATCTCACCCAGTTACTAGGATTATCAATATCAGCGCAATCTCCTTCAATTGACCTTTGAGCAGTTATTATTGATATCTCATTTAATTCACCAATTTTCACAACTTCTAAAGGAATATTCACCTTCCACCAAGTTTGATCATTATCAGTAATATCGTGAATCCACTTTGTTTCGAGTGTTGTTCCATTCATTGCAAGAGTAATACTTGAACGCTCATTTAAAAGTGTATTAGAAACTGTCATGTTTAAATCTAAGTAGCTCTCTCCTCCAATAACTGTGCCTTCAGGAATCGCAAACCAAAATGAAGCCGTATTTCTAGGCGTATCAAATTTTACACTTTCTTGAAAGAGTTGAATATCAACATATTTTCTATCACCCTCAACTAACTGGTTCATAGCATTATCTTCCGCACTTACATAAAACGTAAATAAATATGACGAAAAAAACAAACTAAATACTAATAAAATGTATATTAGAATAAATTTCATATAAATTTTTTTTTCTATAAGTTTTACCAATTGAAGTTCTCCTTCCGATTCTTAAATTTTAGAATTTCATCATTCATTTTCTTAAGCGTCCATGTCTCGACTTTAATGTTTTTATTTTTTGTCATTCTCGGTATAAGATCAAATAATTGTCTTAAATATTGCAATGTCACTACATGAGAAAGCTTGGACTTACCATCATTTCTCTGATCAAATACATATGGAATCTGAATAATTCTTGAATAAACACTAACAGCCATAATTTCAACACAAATTTTCCATCCTATTGGGTGCAATGCATTTTTATTAATTACACTCCGTTTTATCATAAATATTCCACTTGTTACATCTGACACCTGTCGAAGATTATATATCGCTATTTTTCCTAGTTGTCTTGCTACAAAAGAAATAAATTTTCTCCACAAATTAAGACCTCCATCACCGCCACCGGGAATAAATCGACTCGGTATACAGATATCTGCATTATTCATCATCGCACAATACATAGGTAGTAAAATCTCTGGCGGGTGCTGCATATCAGCATCCATAACCGCAAATATATCACCACTAGCAAGTTCAAAACCTCTTACTACAGCCGTTGCTAAGCCTTTCTTGTTTTCTCTATGCTCTAATTGTATCTTCACAGGATATTTTTCGGCTGCCTTTCTTATTACCATTGGTGTCTCATCAATACTGTCATCGACAAAAATAACTTCATAAGCGATTCCCATTAGAGTTTTTTGTATTTCTTCTAATAAAGGATTAATATTTCCCGCTTCATTGTAAACTGGCACGATAATAGATAATGTTATATTTGCATTTTTTCCCATCTTTGACTGAGCCTCCAATTCATAATTATCGCTTTATTCAAAAGTAATGTTATCTTCTACCGAATCCAACCCATGCTGAGTTTTTTCCCAATAAAACGGATTTTTCACTAACTGAAAAAGTGCTTTGTAAGCCGAAATACTCATTAATATCCAATAAACAGGTGTAAATAAAGCATACTTAATAATTGAGTAAGAAAACTCTTGTCTTTTTTTTAAAACGCAATCTCGAATTACTGAATACATTCCAATAATATTTGTATATGTAAACATAAAATTACCAACCAGAAATAGTATTACTGCACTATAATAAAAGGCTCCTGGAAACAAATTCTGTATCCATCCTGCTTTAGTAAATATCCACATTATCATCAAAAACCAAAAAACTGGATTAATTAATGGTAATAGTGGCGTACCAAGAACCATCGCCTGATAACCAACAAAACCTTTTAGTCCAAGTTCTTTTAATAATTTAAGCGGATATCGCATATGAACAAGCCATGTTTGCATATACCCTTTTATCCATCTGGAACGTTGTCTTATCCAGTTACCAATGTCAGAATTTGCTTCTTCCCATGTTCGCGAATCCAAAACAACAGTTTTGTAACGAAATTTAAAGAGTCTCACACCTAAATCTGCATCTTCAGTTACATTGAAAGGATCCCATCCTCCAACCTCCTTAAGAAAATTTATTTTAAAATGATTGGATGTTCCCCCGAGGGGTATCGGTACATTCAATTGCATAATACCTACCAACAAATTTTCAAACCACATGCTGTATTCTTGCGTAAATAATCGTGTTAGTACATTTTGTGTACTGTTAAAATAATTTAGTTTTGCTTGTACACAAACATATTCTTTTGGCAGTGATTTGAATGAAAGATATACTTTTTTCAGTTGATCTTTTTCTGGCCGATCCTCTGCATCAAAAATAACAACATAATCCCCTTTAGCTTGAAGCAGACCATAGTTACATGCTTTTGGTTTGGTCTGAGGTTTAGAAGATGGCACAATTAAGATGCTGAAGTGACTCTTTAAATTCATACCACGTATGACATCAATTGTTTCTTTGTCGTCCTCTTCCAGAAGAATTTTTACATCTAATTTATATTGCGGATAATCTAATTCACTAATATTCCTAATCAACTGTGCCACTACTTCTTTTTCTTTATATACTGGGATTAATATAGTATAAATCGGCAATTCTTTTTCATCAATAGCTGCTAGTTCTTCATCACTAAATTTTAATTGTACGTTGTTTTTTTCCCCGAGTATTACGATATATAGTTTTAATAGTGTCATAATTGCGTAAATAGCTTGAAAAATCAAGTTAACTGCGATAAGTGTATTCGACCAATTGAGAATCAAACAAATTACTAAAAAAATTCCCAAACAAATCATACTTGTAAGTTGACCTGTACTAAAAGTGACTATCGCAGAATTCCCGGGTTGTGAGTCATAGAGATCAAATATACTTTTATGCTTTTCTACCTCCCTAAAACGAGTCTCCCAATACTCCTTCATTTCTTCATTTGTCACCAGAACTTCTTCAACGGGTTTCCCCAGGATATCTTCAATTTTATTTATCTCTGAAGACTTTAAACGATCACTTACTGCGAGAATAAAACAATCATCTCTTTCAGTAATAACAACAGCATTGTATTTTTTTGCAAGGTGATATGGCAAATTCTTAATCTTCCAGTAATCCGATTCTGCTCCAGGTCTACCTATTTCAAACTGTATTGATAACTCTCGATATAGTGTCTCTTGATCAACATAACCAAGAAATACTAAAATATCACCGATTTTCCCCCCCGATTTATTTTGCATTTTAATTGCTTCATCCATTTGATCTTGACTTATTATGCCTTTTTCTACGAGAACCTCTCCAATTCTCCCTTTCCTGCTTACATTTTTTTTTAACACCTCGTCAATCTGTTCATTTGTTAAAAAGCCCATGCTAATACAAATATTGCCAAATCGCCCACCATATTGCTTCTGGTATTCTATCGCCATTTCTAATTGTTCTCTCGTTATTAGTTTTTTTTCTAGTAGTAATTCGCCTAATTTCGTAAATTTATTTTCAAATATAAAATTCGATAGATCACTAGAGGTAACATAACCATACTGTACCAGTACATCTCCAATCAACCCACCTTTTTCATTTTGGATTCTAATTGCCTCTTCAAGATTCTCCTCAGTAAGATAACCTGCTTTGATTAATCTATCTCCAAGTCTTTCTTCCACTACTCTCACCACCTAATTTATTACGCGAAATAATTTAAATCCATCAAATTTCATTTCTTCCACACACCATTCAGACCCATCTTCATATAAATTCTTATAGAAAATATTAATTGCATCGAGACTCCCTGCGCCACTTGGATCTGGTATCAAGATATAATTTATACCATTATGCAGAGGGTCCTTCACCGAATTATAAAAATCCGGACTACTACTTACTACTAAATTCCCAACGTTATTGACATTTAACATTACTCCACTTAATGTAAAAACATCCATTAATATTATTTTATCTGGTATTTCAGTATTAATATAATCTGCAATTATATAAGATTCATTAGTAAGCTGGGCGTACAACTCTTCTTTTGCGAGATCTTTGTCATTTAATGCGTTCAAACACAGAAAGGAAGTAACTATAAGGCAACTAACAATAATTATTTTAGCAACTCTAGAATCTTTTGACTTCCATTCTGAGATTTCATAAGGCAACCAAGCGATGCATATTGGAAGACTGTATGAAAAGAAACGCAACCAACCATAAGAGTTCCCTTTTAGGAGCATAAAATAATGAAATGACAACATTATTATTATAAATATTGCAAGTGCAATGAAATCGTATTTCATTATTTTCATTTGTTTTAAACGTATAGCCATGATTGTTATAAACAAGGGTAAAAAAGGTAATGATCTTTTTAAAACATAAATCATAGATTCTAAATACGTCCCATTTATAGTTGCAAAAGAACTCTGCGATACATTTGAATAAACTGAATTTAAAAAATACAATGGATTTCCAGAAATTAAAAAATTAAACAATATCCAAAGAACGATAATATATACTATTGGTAAAAAAACTAATATTAGTGTACCTTCAATATAATAGTATCGTTCTATTTTATTTCCCTCCAAAATAAATTGCTTCTCATTTGGATTAAATAATATATTGAGAATGACACAAATGGCAACAGCCACAACAAATGGTATTGCTTCATAACGTGTTAAAAACAGTCCCCCCATGGCAAATCCAAGATGTAACATATACTTACTCATACCAAATTTCATCCATTGTGTTATACTACATATACTGTAGATTATAAAAAAATATGACAGTGTCTCACTCATCCCGTTAGCACCATAAAAAAATACAAATGGGTTCAATACATATAGCAATGTCACCAATAAAGCGTAACTATTTGATACCTTAAATTTATTGAAAGCCTTTAAAATCACACCCGCTGAAAGTGCCGCAAAAAAAGCCGTATTAATCGCGCCTGAAATTCCTTTTGAAGCAATCGGCCTCCAAAATTTAGCTAAATACATAAATGGAATCTGTAACGTACTGGGTAGCGGATTCCAGACAAGACCAATAGATGCATACCGAGGCGGATCAACAAAAACTACATAGAATGCATTTGCAGTACGACTAAAAGCATCATTAAGTAAAACTCCCTTTATACACCCCAAATATATTCCATAAGCCGCCTCAAATAAAAAAACAATTCCAATTAATAACCAAAATAATTTTTGAATTCTTTTTCTTTTTTTTAAAAAAGTATGGATCCTTTCCTGAATTTTTGAATTGTTATTCAGAGTACTTTGTGTATTTTTTTCTTTCGTATTAACTGTAACCGGTTTGCTTGCACTACCCCCAATTTTAGCTTTTCGTTTTATATCAGTTATCTTTGATTCATTGGCATCATCACAAAAAAAATAGTCTTTTTCAAATTTTTCATATCTCGTGGTATTCGTGCCGTCAAGCCTCTTTACCGTGTTGCAAATTTCATCTCTTTCTACATCAGTTATGTTCAAATCTCTATTCTTTGAAGTTATAAGGTTATTACTCTCATAATCACTAATTTTCTTTTTTGTTTCACGAGCAAATGTCGTATTGTGAACTAAAATAGTCTTTATTTGATCATTATTGACACTAATTTCGTAATCTGCATTTTCAGTATTAATCCGATCTAGCAGATCAGTTAGAACATAGTAAAATTGATGGAATTCAGGGACTTCTGCTCTTTTCTCACCAATCTGTCTAATTAAAGTATTCGCTTCATTACATATTTGTTGTAGATTTCTTCCAATATTATTGCTGTTCAAGTGGTTTATCTTGTGATTATAGTCTTCCTTACTCAAATAGTGTGAAAAATTATTAAAGACAAATGTTTCATCTATACTATAGATTTTTTTTACGAGGACAGCCATACAATTGTAAAGTTCTTCGATTTGCATCATCTTTCTGCAATTTATAGCAACGCATATACTTTTCCCTCTATACATATCGGGTTGAATGTTAAAAAAGTCAACCAATGCTGTTTCTATAGTTTCCATTTCTTCAAAAAGCAAATCCCTTCCTGTTTCAATGCTAAATGAATAAACTTTTTTCCGAAATTGTCTTAACGTATGTTTATTAAATGATTGCTTTTTGATATTTGTCAAGTGAAGCGCGTATTGGAAGCGTGGATCATTAATTAAAAAACTTAAAAACTCATCATCCGTTAAATTTAACAGTTCCTTTAATACCAATGCGCCAACAACTGAATTGATCGGAATACTGGTTTCTGGATTCTCTGCTTCATTAAACAAAACTACAAAACGTTCTTCGTTGATTGATAACAAAACAATCTCTAGAAAACGTTTATCCCATGATCCCAACATAAATTCCAAAGATCGACCATAGTTTTTCAAAATATAATTTTCAAATTCAAGTTGTTGAGTCCATTCATTTGTAGAACGCTTCATTTGATTACTTCCTTATGCTTTAATATCAAGTTCATTTCTTTGATTATATTTGTTGTACTTAATTGCTTTGAAATCTATTTTCGACAACCTACCATCTCAACTGCTTGTTTTCCCAATTCACCAAGTGATAGGTCTTCTTTCAGAGCATTAACTTGGTAACTTGTCTCACAAATCAGCACCACCCGTCTAACGGGTGGTTTGCTCTGAGGCTATAAGCCTCTGTTA